>Ga0182739_1000082_pt1 | contig 204729 bp, 170 predicted proteins | sample eDN5th30CBELigBY_FD_128873 | JGI IMG/M metagenome (GOLD analysis project Ga0182739, IMG submission 128873) | Enriched backyard soil microbial communities from Emeryville, California, USA - eDNA 5th pass 30_C BE-Lig BY (version 2) (version 2) | ecosystem: Environmental > Terrestrial > Soil >...
CCGCTGCGCGGCCGAGTCCCTTTTGCGGCAGCCATCCCTGGCCGCCGCCCTCCGGGCCATCGCTGACGCGATGTCAAAAATGTCTCCCGGACATTTTTTGACGGGCCAAAAGGAACCAAAAGCTCTTTGCCCGGCGTCCCCTGCGCTTCTCGGACGACGAGGCACGGCGCCCCAACTCGCTTCGCTCAGACACGGGGCGCCTCTGCGGCCTCGCCGACCTCCGATGCTCGGCTCGCTTTAGGGCGAAAAAGCCAAGGGCCAAAGCCAAAGCAGGGGCAGAAGCCGAGCAACTCCGCCAGTGCGCGGAGAACCAAAAAAATCTTCAGCCTCGCGGCCAGACCATGAGCGGCCGGCAGGCCAAATCGAATCGACCACGCAGGCGCCCGATTCGCAAGCAGGAGTCCGGACAGAGGCCGGACCCGCGACTCAAGAATTTCCGCGGGACGCGTAGCGTTCCGAGGCTCCGAACCGGAGAAATCTCAGGCGTCGCTCGCAGCGGCGACGCCGAGCTTGTCCATGCGCCGGTACAGCGCCTGCCGCGACAGCCCCAGCTCGGCCGCTGCCTGGCTGATGACGCCGCGCGCGCGCTGCAGGGCCGACTCGATCGCCTCGCGATCGGGCTCGGCGTCCGACCCGGCGCGGCCGGCCGGCACGCGCACCGACGCCAGGCCGAGGTCGCGCGCGGTCACCACGCCGTTGCTGCACAGCAGGCTGGCGCGCTGGATCGCGTTCTTGAGCTCGCGCACGTTGCCGGGCCAGGTATGGGCGGTCAGCGCCGTGCGCGCGCTCTCGTCGAGCACGGCGCGGCCTTCCAGGAAATGCTCGGCCAGCGGCAGCACGTCGTCGATGCGCTCGGCCAGCGGCGGCACGCGCAGCTCGATGACGTTGAGGCGGTAGTAGAGGTCCTCGCGGAACTTGCCCTCGCGGATCATCGCCGGCAGGTCGGCGTTGGTCGCGCTGACCACGCGCACCTTGACCTGGCGCGTGCGGCTGGACCCCAGGCGCTCGAACTGGCCGCTCTCGAGCACGCGCAGCAGCTTGGCCTGGCCGGCCAGCGGCAGGTTGCCGATCTCGTCGAGGAACAGCGTGCCGCCGTCGGCCGCCTCGAAGCGGCCCTCGCGGGCGCGGTTGGCGGCGCCGGTGTAGGCGCCGGGATCGGCGCCGAACAGCTCCGCCTCGATCAGCTCGGACGGCAGCGCGCCGCAGTTGACGGTGACGAATGGCCCGTCCTTGGCGGCCGAATTGGCCTGCACGATCTCGGCGATGCGCTCCTTGCCGGCGCCGTTCGGGCCGGTGATGAGGATCGGCACGTCGGCGCGCGCCACCTGGCAGGCCAGCTCGATCGTACGCTCCAGCGCGGTGGACGCGTAGACGATGCCGCGCAGGTCGTAGCGGTCGTCCAGCTGGCGCCGCCGGCGCCGGCGCTCGTCGCGATGGCGCGTCACCTCGCGCGTGGCCTCCGACAGCTCCAGCAGGTTCTCGGCGGTCGCCAGCAGCTTGTTGTCGTCCCAGGGCTTGCCCAGGTAATCCGCCGCGCCGGCCTTGACCAGCTCCACCGCGGTCTCCAGCCGTGTCCAGGCCGTCAGCAGGATGATCGGCAGGTCCGGATGGCGTTCGCGGATCGCGCGGAACAGCGCCACGCCCTCCTCGCCGGATGTCGTGTCGGCGGTGAAGTTCATGTCCTGAACGACCAGGTCGATCGCCTCGCGCTCGAGCAGGGCCAGGCCCTGCTCGGGCGACGAGGCGGTCAGCGTACGGATCTCGCGCAGCGAGAACAGGACGTCGAGTGCCGTCCCGACCGCGGGGTTGTCGTCGATCACCAGGATGGTGCGCATGGGCTTTCGCTGGGAGGTCGGACGGCGCATGCCCCACACAGATGCAGGGCAGCGCCGAAAGGTTGCATTTTTACACGCTTCGCGTGGCGACGGCAGGCGGCACGCGCGACGCGCGCAACGCCGGTCCCAGCACCGCCAGCTGGCCGAGCAGCCAGAGGCAGAGGAAGCCGACCGGCACGTAGTACCACGGCAGCCGCGGCGACTGGTAGCTGTTCATCAGCCACAGGCTGAACGCGTACGCCAGCACGCCGCCGACGATCAGGCCGAGCGTGGTGATGATGAAGTTCTCGGTCTGGAAGTAGCGCAGGATGTCGCCGCGGGTGGCGCCGAGGGCGCGGCGGGTGCCGATCTGGCGCGTGCGCTGGGCGACCCAGAAGCTGGCCATGCCGACGATGCCGAGCGCCGTGATGCCCAGCAGCGCGACGATGACACTGCCGAGGATGATCGTCATCGCCCGGTCCTCGGCGTAGACCTGGGTGCGGCGGTCCTCCATCGAGCGCAGGCCGCGGACGATGCGGCTGCGGTTGGCGGTCCCCAGCTTCTCCTCGACCGCCTTCATGACCTCGTCGCGGCGTCCGGGCTCGGTGCGGATCAGGTAGCTCGCCGAGCTGCCGCCGGTCAGCACCGACGGCAGCAGCAGCGCGTTGTCGACGATGCTGGAGCCGACCCACGGCGCCTGCAGGTGGTCAATGATGCCGATGACGGTGGCCGGCTCGGCGTCATCGTCGCCGCCGAAGTAGAACGACTTGCCGACCGGATCGGCGACGTCGGGGAACATCAGCTTGGCCAGCGCCCGCGTCATGATCGCCACGCGCGGCAGTTGTTCGTCGTTGGGCGTGCGGAAGCCGATCTCCTCGGGCTTGAAGTCACGCCCGGCGACGAGCTGGGTTCCGAATGCGGCGATGCCGTGCTCGTCGACGAAGTAGAACGCCGTGTTGGCGGTGGAGGTGCGCTGCCCCGGCGCGAGACTGAGGCCGCTGCTCCAGCCGCTGTTGCTAAGCGGGAACGCGTTGACCGTGGTCGCCGCGGCGACGCCCGGCAGGCCGCGCAGCAGGTTGAGGTCGGCGGTGATCGTCGAGCGCACGTCGAAGCCCTGGCCGAAGCCGATGCTGCCGATCGTGAAGGTGTCGGCCTCGTTCATGCCGCTGGGGCGGTTCATGAGGTCCAGGCGCTGGCCGATGATGAACAGCGCGTTGCAGACGATCGCCAGCGTCAGCGCCACCTGCAGGCCGATCAGGATCATCGAGACCTTGCTGCGCATCAGCGCGGAGAGAATCGGACGGATTTCCATGATCTTGGCTCCCCTTACATCTTCAGTTGCGCGGCGGGCTGCACGCGGCAGGCACGCCAGGTCGGATACAGGCCGGCGAGCACCGCGGCGAGGATCGCCAGGCCGATCGTCATCAACACCATCGTCCAGTCCAGATGGGTGACGGCTGCGTACTGCTGGTAGAGGCTGCGCACCGCGACCAGGCCCAGGCCGGTCAGCGCCAGGCCGATCAGGCCGCCGCTCAGGCCCACCACGCCCGATTCGATCAGGAACTGCGCGAACACCTGGCGCCGGCTGGCGCCGAGCGCGCGGCGCAGGCCGATCTCGCCGGCACGGCGCGTGAACTTGGCCAGCAGCAGGCCGATCGTGTTGATCAGGCACACCATCAGGAACGCGAACGCCAGCCCGACCTGCACCTCCACGTCGCGCGAGACCACTTCCTGGTCGGTCATCCACTGCTTGACGTCGGGCAGCCGGTTGTTGAGCGGGCGCGGGAAGCGGCCCAGCTTCTTCTGCTCCTCGACGTAGCTGTTGAGGAAGGCCATGTATTCCTCCTGGCGTGCCGGCGAGTCGAGCTGCACCCACATCTGGATCCAGACGCAGTCCGAGTCGAGGTAGGCCTCCCAGCCGGCCCCCGGCGAGCGCCAGCAGCTGTTGTTGCCGGTCGAACGGCGCTTGGTGTCGATCGCCGTCGTGAACGGTATGAAGAATTCCTCGGGATTGTTGAACGCGCCGTTGGTCAGGTCGTAGTACTTGACGCGCAGGTCCCATTTCTTGAGGACGCCGACCACCGTGTAGTCCACGCCGTCCATGCGCACGCTCTTGCCGACGCTGTCGCCGCCGCCGAACAGCGTCTCGTTGGTCTGGTCGCTGAGCACGATCACGCGCGCGTGCTGGGCGTCCTGGTCGCGGCCCCAGGCCTGGCCGTAGGCGAACGCCGGCTCGAACAGTCCGAAGAAATCGGCGTAGGTCGCGCGGCCGAGCGCCATGAACGGCTTGACGTCCGGGTTCTCCGGCTGCACCGGCAGCGAGATCTTGTACATCGCCGCCTGCTTGTCGGCCTTGCCGGCGTCCATCAGCGCGACCGCGTCGCGGTAGGTGACCTGGTCGGGCGGCTGGTTGTCCGAATTGGCGCCCTCGTCCGGGCTCCAGTTGTCCAGCTGCACGTAGTGCAGCTTGCTGCTCTTCCACGGAATCGGATCGCTGCCCATCAGGTAGAAGACGGTCAGCGTCGTCATGCTGGCGCCGATGCCGAGCGCGATGCCCAGCACCATCAGCGCGGTCAGGATCGGGTTGCGCCGCAGACTGCGCAGGCCCAGTTGCAGGTAGTAGTTGAACATCGGGGTCTCCTCAGCCGGCGACCGCGTGATCGGACGCGCCCGCCGCCTTGTGCCGGCGCAGGCTGATCTCGTCGCCGAGGTCGGTGACCTGGCCGTCCATGACGTGCACGTTGCGCTGCGCGCGCGCAGCCAGCTCCGGATCGTGGGTGACCATGACGATCGTCGTGCCTTGGCGGTTGATCTCCTCGAGCAGTTCCATGACGCCGCGCGCCATCAGCGAATCGAGGTTGCCGGTCGGCTCGTCGGCCATCAGCAGGCGCGGCGAGCCGGCCAGCGCACGCGCGATCGCCACGCGCTGCTGCTGGCCGCCGGACAGCTCCGAGGGGTAGTGCTTCATGCGCGAGGACAGGCCCACGCGGCCCAGGGACTCCTCGATGCGACGCTTGCGCTCGGCCGCCGGGAAGCCGCGATAGCGCAGCGGCACGTCGACGTTGTCGAAGAGGTTCAGGTCGGGGATCAGGTTGAAGCTCTGGAAGATGAAGCCGATCTTCTCGTTGCGCAGCTTCGAGCGCGCGTTGTCGTCCAGGCCGCGCACGTCCACGCCGTCGAGCCAGTACTCGCCGCCGGTGAATTCCTCCAGCAGGCCGGCGATGTTGAGGAAGGTCGTCTTGCCCGAGCCGGACGGACCGGTCACCGCGACGAACTCGCCGGCGCGGACGTGGATGGAGAAGTCGCGCAAGGCGTGCGTCTCGATCAGGTGGGTACGGTAGACCTTCTGCAGGTGGGTCATCTTCAGCATGGCGGTTTCCTGGGGTGGACGCGGGGCGGCCGGGGCGGGGAGAGGGACGATCCGCCGGCGCAGGTGCGCCGGCGGGTGCAAAGAGGTGTCAGCGCGAGAGGGCGATCCGCTGCGCGCCGTTGAACTGGTCGGTGCCGGAGATCACGATGCGGTCGCCCTGGGCGAGGCCGCTGACGATCTCCACGGCATTGAGGCTGGTCGCGCCGACCTGGATCGCGACCCGCTCGGCCATGTCGTCGCGCACCCGGTAGGCGACACGACCGGCACCGGCGTCGAGGAACGGACCGCGCTCGACCATCAGCACATCGGGGCGCGAATCCATCAGGATGCGCGTGGTCAGGCGCTGGTTCTGGCGCAGCCCGGCCGGCTTGCTGTCGCCGAAGCGGATGCGGCCGGTGACCTGGCCGTCGATGACTTCCGGCGACACCGCGCGGATCTCGCCCGTGTACTTGCCGCTGTTGTCCTGGATCTCGGCCGGCATGCCGATCGCCAGGTCGTGCGCGAACACCTCCGGCACCTGCACCTCGACCTCCAGCGCAGTCAGGTCGACCACGGTCAGGATCGGTGCGCTGGCGGCCACGTTGGCGCGCTGCTGGGCGATCAGCTGGCCGACCTGGCCGTCCACCGGCGAGCGCATCTTCAGCTCGTCCACCTGGCGCTGCAGGTCGACGGTCAGCAGCCGCTGGCGATCCAGCGCCAGGCGCTTGGACTTGAGGTCGAAGTCGAGCGTCTCGATGTCGAGCTTCATGTCCTGCTCGGCATTGGCCACGTCGATGTCGGCCTTGGCCAGCGCGTCCTTGCCGCGCAGCACGTCCAGCTCGGGCATCGCGCCGGCCTTCCAGGCCTTCTCGGTGCGCTCCACGTCGCGCGCCGCGGTCTGGCGGTCGATCTTGGCCTGGTCGAGCAGCTTCTTGGCGGCCAGCGCCTGCTTGCGGTGGTCGAGGCTGGCGCGCTGCACGTCCAGCTCCAGGCTCTGCAGGGTGGCCTGCTCCTGCTGCAGGCGGTTGCTGAGCTCGGGGCTGTCGATCTCGGCCAGCACGTCGCCCTTCTTGACCTGGTCGCCGGCCTGGGCGATCAGGTTGACGGTACCGGCGGTGCGCGCGTACAGCGTCGGGCTGACCGCCGCGACGATGCGGCCCTGCACCGAGACGTCGCGGGTCAGCGTCCCGCGCGTCACCTCGGCGATCCGCAGCCGGCTGATGCTGGCGGCCGAATCGGCCGAGAACAGGCGCGCCACGGTCGGTACCAGCAGGGCGAGCCCCACCACCGCCGCCGCACCGATGCCGACCCAGACGAACATCCGGCGCCGCTGGGGTACTGCGGCCATCACCCGGTCCTGAGCTGATGTGTCACGAATCATTCTGGCCTCCCGCGGTCGGTTGACCGCCACACCCGGCCCCAAGCAAGAGCAATGCCAACAAACAAGTAATTGATATTTATGTATTTATCTGCGGATCACAGGCGCGGTGCCGCTGTCCGGCCGGGACGTCCGGACACGCGGACAGCGGGGATCGGCCGGCGCTGCCGGTCCGCGGCGCTTGAACGGCGTGCCCTGCCGCTGCGACCCTTGGGCGCGCCCGCGCATCCGGCATCGACGTGAGCACGAGTTCCTTCCAGATCGACGTCCCCGACACCCTCGTCGCCCGCGCCCGGCGCGGCGAGGCCGCGGCCTTCGAGCAGATCTATCGCCTGTTCGAGCGGCCGGCCTACACGCTGGCGCTGCGGCTGACCGCCGATGCCGAGGGCGCCCGCGACGTGGTCCACGACGCGATGCTGCGCACGTTCGAGAAGGTGCGGCAGTTCCGCGGCGACGCGCCGTTCTGGGGCTGGCTGCGCCAGATCGTCCTCAACGAGGCCCTGATGCGCCTGCGGCGCGAACGCACCGTGGTGTTCGAGGAGATCGACACCGACGACAACCTGCCCAGCGAGGCGCCGGCGCCGTGGCTGCAGGCCGATGCGAGCAGCCTCGAAGGCGCGCTGACCCATCTGCCGGCGATGACCCGCAGCGTGATCTGGCTCTACCACGTGGAAGGCTATACCCATGCCGAGATCGCCGAGATGACCGGCATGACGGCGAGTTTCTCCAAGTCCCAGTTGGCGCGCGGCACGGCCCGCCTGCGCCGGCTGCTGCAACCGATCGATGAGGTGGCGCCATGCTTGACCGTGCCCGCATGACTCCCGACCCGGCCGATGCCGGCCTCGGTGCCGCATTGCGGCGGCTGCCGGCCGCCGAGCCGCCGGCCGACCTGTGGGCGGGGATCGCCCGCGACCTGCCCGGCCGGCGCCCGCCGGTCTGGCGCCGCACCGTCCTGCCGGCCGCGCTGGCCGCCTCGCTGGTGGCGGCGGCCCTGCTGTGGCTGCCGTTGCGACCCGGCGTCGTCCCGGGCGACACCGTTGCGACGGCGACGCCGGCCGCCGGAGCGGACGCCGCGGTCGCGGCCGAGACCACCCGCCTGCGCGACCGCTCGCAGAGCATCGAGCGCTGGCTGGCCGCGCTGCCGGCCGCCTCGCAGCAGGACGGACGCAACCTGATGGCGACCGTCGAGACCGAGGACCTGATCGCCCTGGTCGACATGCAGCTGGGCGCGTCGCGCAACGCCGAGGAGGCGCTGCCGCTGTGGCGCCAGCGCGTCGCCCTGCTCGAGGACCTCGCCGTCATCCGCAGCACGCCCTACAGCCTGGCCGGCAGCCGCACGCTGGCCGATGGAAGCGACGCTCTCCGCGCCGCGCTCTGACCCCCCGAACATGCACCGAGGAAAACCGATGAAGCCCGTCATTTCACTGCTCGCGCTGGCCATCGCCTGCGCCCACGTCCAGGCGGCCGACACGCAGGCGCCTGCCGCACCCGACACCGAAGCGGCCCGCAAGGAACTGGGCGAGCTGCGCCAGCAGATGAGCGACCTGTCGCGGCGCATGGCCGACCTGTCGCGCGAGCTGGGTGATACCGGCCCGCGTGCCTACGCGCTGCGCTACCTCAACGAGCCCGACCGCGCGATCATCGGCGTGGTGCTCGGCACCGAGGCCGACGGCGTGCGCGTCAACGGCGTCACGCCCGACGGCCCGGCCGCCCGTGCCGGCCTGCGCAGCGGCGACCTCATCACCGCGGTCAACGGCCAGAAGCTCGCGAAGAAGGATCCGGACGCGTCGCTGGCACAGGCGCGCAGCCTGCTCGACGGCATCAAGGCCGGCCAGGAGATCCGCCTGGCCTGGCAGCGCGACGGCAAGACCCAGCCCGACCTGAAGCTCACCGCCGAGCGCCGCCAGGCGCAACAGTGGCCACGCGTGTTCGTCGACCGCAGCACCGAGCGCAACGCCGACGGCCAGGAAATCACCCGCATCGAGATCGACGGCGCCGGCCTGCCGCCGGACCTGGACGACAGGGTCCGGCGGGCGACCGCGCATGCGCGCCTGGCGGCAGTCGATGCCGCCGAGATCAGCAAGCGCGCGCGGGTGGTGGCGATCGATGCCGGCAAGCACGCCGACCTGGCGCGCCTGGAGTTCGTCCGTGACACGATGCCGTGGTGGAACATCAACCTGGCCTCGCTCAATCCGGACCTCGGCCGCTACTTCGGCACCGACGAAGGCGTGCTGGTGCTGCAGACCGGCGAACGCGCCCTGCCCGGCCTCAAGCCCGGCGACGTGATCCAGTCGGTGGCCGGCAAGAAGGTCGCGCGGCCGGAAGACGCACTGCGCGCGCTGCGCGACCAGCCGGCCGGCGGCGACGTGGACGTGAGCGTGCTACGCGACCGCAAGACGCTCGCGCTCAAGACCAAGGCGCCGGAGTACAAGGCGATCTACGACGTCGACTTCGTCGCGCCGCCCCCACCGCCGGCGGCACCCGCGGCACCGCCGCCGCCCCCCAAGCCGCCGACACCGCCGCCCTACCCGGGCGCCACGGCACCGCCGGCACCGCCCGCGGTGCCGGCATCACCGCCGCCCGCACCGCCGGCGCCGCCGGCCGCACCGCGCGGCGGCAGCGGGCGCTGAGCGCCCGGCGGCACCGACGCGGCCAGCGGACGGCTGGCCGCTAGGCAGCCGGCAAGGCGGCGTTGTGGTAGACGTCCTGCACGTCGTCGAGCTCTTCGAGCCAGTCCAGCAGGTCGGTCAGCGTCTCGGCAGCCTCGCCGCTCACCGCCACGCGGTTGCCCGGCCGCATCACGACGTCGGCGCTGAGCGGCGCCAGGCCGGCGGCGACCAGCGCCTGCTTGACCGTCTCGAACTGCTCCGGCGCGCACAGCACCGTGCTGCGGTCGCCCTCGCTCTGCACGTCGTCGGCGCCGGCCTCCAGCGCGGTCTCCAGTACACGGTCCTCGGCACCGGCCGCGGCCGTGTCGAACACCAGCTCGCCGACCCGCGCGAACTGGAACGCCACCGAGCCGCTGGTGCCGAGGTTGCCGCCGTTCTTCGACAATGCATGGCGCACGTCGGCGACGGTGCGCACCGGGTTGTCGGTCATGCAGTCGATGATCAGCGCGACGCCGGCCGGACCGTAGCCCTCGTAGCGCAGCTCCTGCATGTTGTCGGCGCCGTCCGCGCCGGAGCCGCGCTTGATCGCGCGCTCGATCGTGTCCTTGGACATGTTGGCCGACAGCGCCTTGTCCACGCCCATGCGCAGGCGCGCATTGGTCGCCGGATCGGCGCCGTTGCGGGCGGCGATCGTGATCTCGCGGATCAGCTTGGTGAAGATCTTGCCGCGCCGGGCGTCCTCGGCGTTCTTGCGGCCTTCGATGCTGGGACCTCTGCCCATCGGATGGTTCCTGCGTAGATACGGATGGACCGGCCACGGCCGATCCGGGCACGGCGGCTGCCGTGCCGGCGGCGGCGCCGGATGTGGATGCCAAGCGTATGCGAATCCGGCGCCGGCCGGTACTGCGCGGTGGCGGCGGCCTCAGCGCAGGCGGACGGCGATCGGGCAATGGTCCGACGGGTGCTCGGCTTCCGCGACGCCGTAGGTGAATTCCTCGAACGAATCCGGCGCCAGGCGCCCGGCGGCGGCCGGGCCCAGCACGATGTGGTCGATGAAGTCGCGGAAACGCTGCTTGCAGGTGGCGCCGCGGCCGCCGGCGGCGTCGGTCAGCGGCACGCCGGCGGCCTGCGCCAGCTGCGGCCACAGCGGATCGCCGGCCAGCGCCAGGCGCCGGTTCCAGTCGCCGAGCACGGCGAAGGCGACGCCTTCGTCGCGGCGCGCCGCCATCCACTGTCCGACGACCGGCATCTGGTCGAACAGCGTCGGGCAGGCCTCGGCCTTGGCCCCGCTGGAGCAGCCGCTCTTGAGGTGCAGGGCGAGCAGGCGCACCGGCTGCGCGCCGCGTACCGTGACGTCCACGCCCCAGCGCAGGTCCGGGTTTCCGAGCGCCAGCGCGCTCAGGTCCGGGTGGCGCGCATACGGCAGCCCCTTGCGGATCGCGAAGCCGACGCTCTGCTGGCGGATCGTCAGGCCGCCTTCCTCGCCGCCGCGCCGGCAATAGCCGTGCCGCCCGCTGTCGGGCCGGCGCGAGAAGACGATGTCGTAGCGGTCCGGCGGGAACACGCGCCGCGCCGCCTGCGCCGATTCGACTTCCTGGAACGCGACCACGTCGGCATCGAGCTGGTCGGCGTAGCGGCGCAGCGCCGCGTAGTCGGCCTCGGTGCGCGGCCGGCAGCCGCTGCCGTCGGCCTCGGCGAGATGCTCGAGGTTCCAGCTGGCGATCTTGAGGTCGCCGGCCTTGTGCGGCGGCGCCAGGCCGCAGCCGGCCAGCACGAGGAGGAGAAGGCCGACGCACAGCCGGCGTAGCGGAAGGATGGGCATGGGAGGCTCGGATCGCGGAAGTTCGGCACGGACGGCGGCAGGCGCCGGCACGGCGGCGCGCCACCGCCGCCGCGAGCATAGCCGATCGCCATGACCGCCGGCGCCGGTGGCGGCGCGCGATCGCGGCCGGTGTCAGTCCTCGTCCGCCGCCGGCCGCCAGGCGCCGACCAGGTGCTTCTGGACCTGCGCCGGCACGGCCTCGTAGTGGCTGAACTCCATCGCGTAGCGGCCGCGGCCGCCGGTCATCGCCTTCAGCTCGGTCTGGTAGCCGACCACCTCGGCCAGCGGCACCTGCGCCTTGATGACGCACTCGCCGCCCTGCCGCGCATCGGTGCCGTGGATGCGCGCGCGCTTGCCGGCCAGGCCGCCGGTCACGTCGCCCATGCTGGTGTCGGGCACGCTGATGTCGAGGTTGACGATCGGCTCGAGCACGACCGGCTGCGCCTTGGCGACCGCGTCGACGAAGGCCTTGCGGCCGGCGGCGACGAAGGCGACCTCCTTGGAGTCGACCGGGTGCGAGCGGCCGTCGTAGACGCAGACGCGGATGTCCTGGATCGCGAAGCCGGCGACCACGCCGGCCGCCAGGCCCTGGCGCACGCCCTTCTCGACGGCCGGGATGAACTGCCCGGGGATCGCGCCGCCCTTGACCTCGTCGACGAACTCGAAGCCCGAGCCGCGCTCCAGCGGTTCCACCCGCAGGAACACCTCGCCGAACTGGCCGGCACCGCCGGTCTGCTTCTTGTGGCGGTGATGGCCCTCGGCGGCCGACGCGATCGTCTCGCGGTAGGCGATGCGCGGCGGCCGCGTCGAGACCTCGACGCCGTAGCGCTGGCGCATGCGTTCCAGCGCCAGCTTCAGGTGCAGGTCCGAGAGGCCGCGCAGCAGGGTCTCGTTGAGCTCGCGATGATGCTCCACGCGCAGGCACGGGTCTTCCTCGCACAGCTTCGCCAGCGCCGTCGCCAGCTTCTGCTCCTGGCCCTTGTGCGCCGGTTCCACCGCCAGCCCGAACATCGGCTGCGGGAACGCCACCGGCTTGAGGTGGATGTGGTCCTCGTCGTGCGAGTCGTGCAGCACCGCGTCCACGTGGATGTCCTCGATCTTGGCGACGGCGGCGATGTCGCCGGGGATCGCCTGGTCGATCTCCACGTGCTCCTTGCCCTGCAGCCGGAACAGGTGGCCGACCTTGAACGGCTTGCGGCCGTCGTCGACGAACAGCTGCGTGTCGCGCCGCACGGTGCCCTGGTAGACGCGGAAGATGCCGAGCTTGCCGACGAAGGGATCGTTGACGATCTTGAACACGTCGGCGATCACGTGGCGCTCCGGGTCCGGCGCGGCCTGCAGCGGCCGCGCGTCGGGGCCGTTGCCCTTCACGAACGGCGGGGCGTTGCCCTCGGCCGGGTTCGGCAGCAGCCGCTCGGCCAGGTCCAGGAGCTCGCTCACGCCGGCGCCGGTGCGCGCGGAGACGAAGCAGATCGGTACTAGGTGGCCCTCGCGCAGGCACTGCTCGAACGCCGCGTGCAGGTCGGCGCCGGCCAGGCCGGCCTCGCCATCGTCGAGGTAGCGCCCCATCAGGCCTTCGTTGATCTCCACCACCTGGTCGATGATGCGCTGGTGCGCCTCGGCGACCGACGAGAAATCGCTGGTCCCGGACGGCTGGAAGAAGCAGTCCACCACGGTCCGGCCGCCTTCCGCCGGCAGGTTGATCGGCAGGCACTCGTTGCCGAACGCCTCGCGCAGCGCGTCCACCAGGGCGGCGAGGTCCACGCCTTCCTGGTCGATCTTGTTGACGACCAGCAGCCGCGCGTCGCCGCGCAGGCGCGCATGCTCCATCAGGCGCCGTGTCGAGTGCTCGATGCCGGAAGCGGCGTTGACGACCACCGCGACGGTCTCCACCGCATCGAGCGCGGCCAGCGCCGGGCCGCGGAAGTCGTGCAGCCCGGGCGTGTCGATCAGGTTGATGTGGCAGCCGGGCCGGTCGATCGCGGCGATCGCCGCCTGCAGCGAATGCTTGCGTTCCTTCTCCATCGGATCGAAATCCGAGACGGTCGAGCCGCGCTCGACGGTGCCTGCCGCCTGGATCGCGCCGCCGGCCAGCAGCAGGGCTTCGAAAAGCGTGGTCTTGCCGGCGCCCGCGTGTCCTGCCAGGGCAATGTTGCGGATGTCTGCGGTGCTGTAGGGCATGGTCGATCCTCTCGGGTCCAGGAAGGTCCGGATCGCCCGTCGCGCGACGCCGGCCGCCGCCGGCGTCCCGCCATCCGGCGGGTGATCGTCGCGGCCGCTCCGGCCCTCTCGGCGAACCGGCGGGAGGTTCGCGGAACGGCATGTCCGGCCGGCCCGGGCGGCGCGAGGTGCGCAGCGGGGAGCCGGCCGGTCATCGGTGCCGCGTCGCGTGCGGTGCGGGACACGGCGGCTCGGACCGCCGGGTGACGCCACCTGTGGTGCGGCATCGATGACAGGGCCTAGACTTCTCCCCTCGTCGTCAACGGTCAAGTCGCAATGCAGGAAAGCGCGCCGCCCCTGGTGTGTGTCCACGGCGCGGGCGCCGGCGGCTGGGAATGGGCGATCTGGGCGCGCGTGTTCACTGCGCGCGGCCACGCGGTCATCGCGCCGGACCTGATGCCGGCCGGCGACGGGCTGGCGGCGACGCGCCTGGCCGACTACCGCGCCCAGGTCGTCGCCTGGTGCGAGGCCGCCGGCACCGCGCCGATCCTGGCCGGCGCCAGCCTCGGCGGCCTGCTGGCGCTGGCCGCCGCCGCCCAGGTGCGGCCGGCCGCGCTGATCCTCGTCAATCCGCTGCCGCCCGCCGGCATCCTCGCGCGGCCGCTGCACGCACCGCCCGGCCCGATCGTGCCGTGGGGCAGCGAGCGCTCGCTGGCCGGCACGCGCCGCGCGCTCCAGGGCTGCGACGATGCCGCCTGCCTGTACGCCTACCGCCGCTGGCGCGACGAGTCCGGTGCCGTCATCGCCGAAGCGCGCGCCGGCGTCGCCGTCGAACCGCCGCGCTGCCCGGTCCTGGTGCTCTGCGGCGCGCTCGACACCGACGTGCCGCCGAGCGTGGGCCGCGCGCTGGCGACGCGCATCGGCGCCGACTTCGTCTGCCCGCCGGGCATCGGCCACGTCGATCCCCTGCTCGGTCGCGCCGCCGCCGGCTGCGCCGAGCGGGCCGCCGCCTGGCTGTCGCTGCGGCTGCCGGCACCGGACGCCTGACGGCGGCCTTCAGTCGAACTCGACGCGGTTGCGGCCGGCGCTCTTGCCGAAGCCGAGCGCACCGGCCGCGCGTCGCAAGGCCTCGGCGATCGGCGTGCCGGCCGTCGCCCAGGTGCCGCCGATCGTCAGCGTGACCGCCGGCGAGGTCGCACCGGCACCGCGGGCGATCCGCCCGGCCAGCCGGTGCAGTGCCGCGGCCCGGCCGCCCGGGACCAGGACCGCGAAGCGGTCACCCTCCCAGCGCGCCACCAGGGCCGCCGGCCCGGCCAGCCGCCGCAACCGTGCCGCGCAGCGCACCAGTACCGCATCGCCGGCGGCGTGGCCGTGGCGTTCGTTGATGCACCGGAAGCCGTCGACGTCGCACAGCAGCAGGCCGTAGCCGGATGCCACCGCCGTGGCGTGCCGTTCGAGCAGCGACTGCCGCGACAGCAGGCCGGTCAGCGGATCGGCCCGTGCCAGCCGCTCGAGCCGGTGGCCGATGCCGACGCGTTCGGTGATGTCGGTGAAGACCATCGCGTAGAGCGCCTCGACGTCGCCCTCGCAGCGGGCGACGTCGATCGCGAACCAGCGCGCCTGGCCGTCCTTGCGGACGATGCAGGCCTCGAACGGGCGCGCCGCCGGCGCGGCCCGCACCGCCTGGCGCAACCGGGCGGCGGCGGTGCCCTGCGGCCGGTCCGCCTGCACCCGTGCCAGCCAGCGGCCGACGTCGCGGATCTCGCGCCGGTCGTAGCCGGTCAGCTCGCGAAAGCGGCGGTTGATCGCCCGGCAGCGGCCGGCGCCACTGCCGGCATCCGCCGCCTCGACCGCGGCGATCAGCAGGGCCGCCGGCGCCTGCTCGATGATGTTCCATGACATGGCCGTCTCCGTTCGATGTCCCACCGGCGGCCCGTCCGGTCCGCCGATCGCCTCCGCAAGCAGAAAGTATTACTTTCATAACGCCTCGTGCAAGCGATATGAACACGCCGCTGCGAACCGCCGCGCTATACAGGACTGCCGATCAGCACGGGCAGGGGCGTGAGCAAGCTGTATCTACGAATCCGCGAAGCGCGGGCGCGAGTGGACCTGTCGCAGGAAGACCTCGCCGCCGACCTCGGCGTCTCGCGCGGTGCCGTCGCGCAGTGGGAGATGGTCGAGGGCACCTGCCCGAACGTGGAGAACCTGATCGCGCTGGCGCGCCGCACCGGCCTGGCCTTCGAGTACCTCGCGACCGGCCGCGGCCCGAAGATCCAGGGACAGCCGATCGACGCGATCGCCGACGACGACAGCCCCTACGCGATGCTGAGTCCGCAGCAGGCCGCCTTGCTCGAATGGTTCGACCGGCTCGGCAAGCGCCAGCAGGCCGGCCTGTTCGACCTGGTCGGCATCGGCCGGCGCGGCGGTACGAAGAGCTGAGTGCGCCGCGCGATGCCGGCGCCAGGATGACCGTCGAGTTAACGGCGCTTTAGCCGTCGTTGCTTATGCTGTCGCGCCGCTTTGCCGCCACCGAGGCTCGTCATCGCTCCGCCACCGCCTGTGCCCCCTGCCGACGCCTCGGCCCCCACGCGACGCCCGGCACCGTTCACTGACGAGGACCTGCGCGCGCTGGTGCCGCGCGGCCCGTGGCAGCGCAGCCTGCGCTGGCAGAAGCCGGAGATCAATCGCCGCCGGCTGGCGCTGGGGATCGTGTTCGCGATCGTGATGACGCTGATCGAGCTGGCCGGCTTCGTGACCGGCATGCACCGCTCGATCCGCACTGCGCGGCAGGCCGACCGCCCGATCGAGGTCAGCGTGATCGACCTGGCACCGGTGCAGCCGCTGCCGCCCGAACCGCAGCCGGCGGCGCTGCCGGTGCGCCCCAGCCGGATCGTGGTCACGCCGCCGCAGGCCCGCATCGAACCACCGCCGCCAGCCACCGCCGAGCCGCAGACGACGACGCAGGGGCGCATCGGTCCCGGTGCCGCCACCGGCCTGTTCAATGCCGACGGCTCGGTGCGCCTGCCCGAGCGCACCGGCGCGCCGGCCGCGCCGGCCAATCCGCAGCAGGCCGGCCAGCAGCGCTGGGCCGAGATCCGGCAGCGCGGCGAGAATCCGCTGGACTGCCAGCGCACGCGCTTCGCCCGATCGTTCCGCCGCGACGAAACGGCCGGCGACGAGGTGGCGCGCAAGTACCTGGCGTGGATCGGCCTGGCCGACGGCGCGGCGATCGAACGCAACGCCGCGCAGCGCGAAGGGCGCGCCAGCGACGGCTGCGACCCGGCGCGCTGACCCAGCCAACCCACGCACCGGCAGCCCGCCTCGATGTCCTCCCCCGCTGCCACCGCCCTCGCCATCCACCGGCCGTTTCACCGCGCAGCCGATGCGGCCGACCGCCGGCGGCGCATCGCCGCCGCGGCACTGGCCGCCGGCCTGCACCTGCTGCTGGCGATCGGCGCCTACCTGGCGGCGCGGCCGCACCCGGACGCGGCACCCGCGCGGCGCGACCCGGACGACACGGTGATGCACTTGCGCCTGATCGACGACCCGGTCGCCGCGCCGGCCGCGGTGCCGATGCCGCTTCCGATGCCCGCGCCGCTGCAGCCGGTGCCCTACACCGGCACGCCAGCGCCGCCACCGGCCGCGACGGCGGCCGTGCCGGAGGCGGCCGCGACCGCGGCGGGTCCGCCGGCGCCGGTGCCGCGCCTGCGCGACCGCAACGGACGCGTGCAGCTGCCGGAAGGCGCCGCGACCGCGCCGGCCCGGACGTTCTCGAACCGCCCGTTGATGGAGCCGCAGGCGGCCAATCCGATGGTCAACCGCGACATGCTGCCGTACACGCCGACGCGCTTCGAGAAGTACTGGGTCCCGCGCGACGAGACGCTCGGCGGCGAACTGCTGCGCAACGCCATCGCCGAGCGCACGGTCGACCTGCCGCAGGGCTATCAGCTGCACTGCGCGTGGATGCTGATCCTCGGCGGCTGCACCTGGGGCAAGGCGCCGCACGCCACGATCGAGGAGATCAAGGCGATGCGCGCCGATCCGCCGATGCCGCGCCGCGCGCCGGATGCCGCGGCGCCGCCGCCGGCCGCGCCCGGCGCCACGCCCGATCCGCCGGTATCGGAGGCGCCGCCGCGCCTGGACCTGCGGCTGCCACCACCCGCGCCGCCACCCGCCGCACCGCCCGGCCGGCGATAATGGGCGCGCGTGCGGCGTCCGAAGCCGGCGTCCGGCGCGCCGTTGCGGGCGCGGCCGTCACCTACTGATCCAGGGAGTCCCTCCGATGTCATCGTTCCTGCGCGCGATCGTCCTGATCGCCCTGCTGCTGCCCGCATCCGGCCGTGCCGAAGAAGAAACCGGCGATGCCGAGCTGCAGGCGTTCCTCGCCGGCCTGACCTTCAGGTCGGGCACGGTGGTGGTGCCCGAGGCACACGCCACGCTGGCGCTCAAGCCCGGCTATGCCTACCTGGATGCGACCGACGCCCAGGCCGTGCTCGAACAGCTCTGGGGCAACCCGCCCGATACGGACATCCTCGGCCTGATCCTGCCGCAGGGTCGCGACAGCCTGCTGGACGAGCGCAGCTGGGCGGTGGCCGTGACCTATTCCGACGACGGTCACGTCTCCGACGCCGAAGCGGCCACGATCGACTACGCGCAGATGCTCACGGACATGCAGGCCGCCACGCGCGAGGCCAATCCGGCACGCCAGGAGAACGGCTACGACGCGGTCGAGCTGACCGGCTGGGCTGAATCACCGCGCTACGACGGCGCCAGCAACAAGCTGTACTGGGCCAAGGACCTGGTCTTCGGCGAGAGCCCGGACCACACGCTCAACTACGACATCCGCACGCTCGGCCGGCACGGCTACCTGAGCCTGAATGCGATCGCCCCGCTCGATGCGCTGCCGCAGGTGCGCGAAGGCATGCAGGAGCTGCTGACGATGGCCGAGTTCGACGCCGGCTACCGCTACGCCGACTACGACGCCGCCACCGACAAGGCCGCCGCCTACGGGATCGGCGCCCTGGTCGCCGGCACGCTGGCCGCCAAGACCGGCCTGTTCGCCAAGATCGGCCTGGTGCTGCTGAAGTTCTGGAAGCTGATCGCGCTGGCCGTGGTCGCGTTCGGCAGCGCCCTGCCGAAGCTGTTCAAGCGCAAGCACTGAAAACGCCGCAGCCCGCCGGCGCGATGCGGGCGGGCTACAGCATCCGCATCAGCTCCGGCCGCAGCGGCAGCTTGCGGATGCGCACCGTGGTCGCGGCATGGATCGCGTTGGCCAGCGCCGGTGCCGCCGGTGCGGTGGCGGCATCGGCGGCCGGTGCCGGCGCCGCGTCGGACGGGACGATCACCACCTCGACCTGGCGCGGCGCCTGCGCCGCGGCCAGCAAGGCGTAGTCGCCGAAGTCCTTCTGCTGGACCTGGCCGTCCTTGACCGTGATCGCCTGGTCGAGCGCGCAGGAGATGCCATTGAGCATCGCCGCGGAGAGCTGCGACTCGGTGTTGAGCGGGTTGACCAGGCGGCCGATGTCGGCCACGCACAACGCGCGATGGATGACCAGCGCGTCACCCTCGATCGACACCTCCATGCCCTGCGCGACGTAGCCGCCGTCGGTGAAGTGGCAGGCGATGCCCAGGCCATGGCCGTCGCTGCGGCGCACGCCCCAGCCCAGGCGCGTCGCGCAGGCCTGCAGCACGTGCGCCATGCGGCCGGTGTCGAACGTCGGGCCGCCGGCGCCGCGGTACGGCAGCGTCCGCGGCTCGCCGAGCAGGGCCAGGCGCAGCGCGACCGCATCCTGCTTGGTGGCCACCGCGATCTCGTCGAGGAAGCACTGCTCGGCGAACGCGCTGAAGGTGTGCGCGCCGCCCGGGAAATCCCCGCGCGGCAGGCCGGCAGTGACCGGCTGGAAGGTCTTCTCGAAATGCTCGACGAGTCCGGCCGGGAAGCTGTCCGGTTCCAGGCAGCCAGTCCAGATCGGCTGGCCGGCCAGGTGCCGGTCGCGATAGCTGCGCGGCGTCGCCGCGCAGCGGTGCGACCAGCCGGTGATGCGTGCGCGCCGATCGAGCGTCGCGGCCAGCTGGTGCACGCCGAGCGGACGATAGAAGTCGTGGCGCAGGTCGTCCTGGCGGGTCCAGACCAGCTTGACCGGCTTGCCGGCCGCCTTGGCGATCAGCACCGCCTCGGCCACGAAGTCGTTGCGCAGGCGGCGCCCGTAGCTGCCGCCGGCGCGGGTCAGGCGGATCTCGACCGCACTGCGCGGCAGGCCGGTCAGGCGGCTGACGATCACCGAGGCCTCGTCCGGATTCTCCAGCGAGGCGATCAGCAGCGCGCGGTCCTGCTTGAGCTCGATCAAGGCGCCGGGCGGCTCGTCCACGGCATGGGCGAGGAACGGCAATTCGTAGCGTGCCTCGACCAGGCGCAACGCCTGGCGGCGCGCACGCACGAGGTCGCCGTCGCGGCGCAGCTCCAGCGCGCCCTCGCCGCTGTCGAGCGCGGCGTGCGCCTGGGCGGTGAGCGCGGCGCTCGATTCCTCGGCCCACGGGCCGCGTTTCCAGGTCGCCGCCAGGCGCTCGCGGCCTTGCAGCGCCGCCCAGGTCGAGTCGGCCAGCACGGCCACGCCGGCGGCCTGGTGGCCGTCGAGCGGCTCGTCGGCCGGCGGTCCCTCGAAGGTGATGACCTCGCGCACGCCGGCGACCTTGCGGGCCGCCGTGTCGTCGACCTGGTCGATGGCGCCGTCGCGGTACGGGCAGCGCAGCACCACCGCGAACAGCGCGCCGGCGCGGTAGGCGTCGCTGCCGTAGCGCGTGCGGCCGGTGACCAGGTCCTGCGCATCGACGATGCGCGTGGGCCGGCCGATGATGCCGAAGCGGTCGGCCGGCTTGAGCGGCACCGGATCGGCCGGCGGCGTCAGCGTGGCCGCGCTGCGCGCCAGCGCCCCGTAGCTCAGGCGCCGGCCGTCCGGTGCGATCACCTGCCCCGACGCGGTGCGCAGCCCGTCCGCCGGCAGCTTCCACTCCTCGGCAGCGGCGGCCACCAGCAGCCAGCGCGCGGTGGCGCCGGCCTGGCGCAGGTCGGTCCGTTCCTCGTCGACACGGCCGGGCTCGGCGCCGCCCTGCCGGCCGTAGCGGTTCGACGCGTCCGCGCCGGTGCCGCCGTAGCCATACGGCAGCTGCAGCACGCGCACCTGCTGCCAGTCCACGTCCAGTTCCTCGGCGATCAGCATCGGCAGCGAGGTGGTCACGCCCTGGCCGACGTCGCAGCCGGACGCACCGATCACCACGCGGTTGTCGCGCTCGATGCGCACGAAGGGCCCGAGCGCGGTCAGGTCGTCGCCGAGCAGCTCGGTCGGGAAATCCTCGGGGAACTGCGCCGCCTGCGCCGACCGGAAACCGACCAGCAGGGCGCCGCCGACGCCGAGCGCCACGCCGAGGAAGCGCCGCCGCGAAGGATCGGCCGTCTTCGAACGATCGGTCGCGCTCATGCGTCGGCCGCCCGCATCAGCTCGGCCGCACGCAGGATCGCCTTGCGCATCCGCGGATAGGAGCCGTCGCGGCACAGCACCGCGATCCGCGCGAGGTCCTCCTCGCCGGGGCGATGGTTGCGCATCAGCAGCCCCACCGCGGCCATGATCGCGGCCGGCTGCGCATAGCCGGTCGGCGAGACGTCCTCCTCGATCCAGGCCTGCTGGACCGGGTGCAGCGCACCTTCCTGGAGGCCCTCGATCGTCACCACGCGCTTGCCGGCCAGCTGCTTCATCGGCGTGCGGCAGGCGCGCACGGCGCGGCCTTCCACCAGCAGCGTGCAGATGCCGCCGCAGTCGCCACCGTCACCGCAGCCGCCGGCCTTGGTGCCGGTCAGGCGCAGCACGTCGCGCAGGAACCAGACCAGCGGCATCTCCGGATCGCCGCCGTGGAAGTACGGCTTGCCGTTGACGGTGAGCGGGATGGCATCGGCGTCGATCGGCTTGATCTGCCGATCGCGGGCGTTGGCGAGGCGTTGGGTGGTGTCCTGCATGCCGGGTCCACAGGTGCGCGCGAAACGCCGATTGTCGCATCGGCGCGGGGTTCCGCCATAGTCGCGCGCCGGCGGACGGCGCCGCAATGCAGGCAGAACGAACCGCGGCATCCGGCGCGCGCGCCGCCCTTGCCGGCGGTCGAGGCCCGGAGGGCATGCGCGAGCCTGGCTTGCGTCGCTCGACCGCGAAAGCAGCAGGAGGCCGCTTTCACGGCATCGGCCCGCAGGCCGCCGAGACGCAGACTGCGGTGCGGGCCATGGATGGCCCGCTCGGGCCGCGAACGCGCAGCGGTCGAGGCTCGGATGGGGTACGCGAGCTGCGCTCGCGTCGCTCGACCGCGAAAGCAGCAGGAGACCGCTTTCACGGCATCGGCCCGCAGGCTGCCGAGACGCGGGCTGCGGTGCGGGCCATGGATGGCCCGCTCGGGCCGCGAACGCGCAGCGGTCGAGGCCCGGAGGGCGTACGCGAGCTTGGCTTGCGTCGCTCGATCAGGAAAGCGGCAGGAAGCCGCTTTCCTGGCATAGAACTAAAAATCGCCGTGCAAGGCCTGCAGCGCAGCGATGGCGGCGAGGCCAGCGGTCTCGGTGCGCAGGATCCGCGGCCCGAGCCGCAGGCCCTCGAAGCCGGCCTGGCCCAGCGTCGCCAGGTCCTGGTCGGACAGGCCGCCTTCCGGACCGACCACGACGGTGGCCGCGCTGAGCGCGGTCAGGTCGGCGGGCCGCACCGCGCCGTCCGGGTCCAGCGCCAGGCGCCGGCCCGCCTCGGCGCCGAGCGCGGCCGCCCAGTGGGCCAGCTTGACCGGCGCGTCGAGCAGCGGCAGGCGATTGCGGCCGGACTGCTCGCAGGCCCCGGCCAGCACGGCCTGCCAATGGGCCAGGCGCCGTTCGGCGCGCTCGGCGTCCAGCCGCACCTCGGTGCGTTCGGTGATCAGCGGCACGATGCGGCCGACACCCAGCTCGGTCGCCTTCTGCAGGATCCAGTCCATCTTCTCGCCGCGCGCGATGCCCTGCGCCAGCACCAGCTGCAGCGGACTCTCGCGATCGGCCAGCGGCCGGCTGTCGCCGATGCGGGCGGTGACGCTGCGCTTGGCCAGCGAGACGATCTCGCCGGCGTACTCGGCGCCGTCGCCGTTGAACAGCACCAGCGGGTGGCCGCGATCCAGGCGCAGCACGCGGATCAGGTGCTCGCCGGCCTGGACCGGCAGATCGATTTCACGGCCGCTGACCAGGGTGGCGGCGACGTAGACACGGGGAATGCGCATGACGGCGGGAAGTGTACGAAAATCGCCGTGCCGCTGGCATCTCAGTCAGCGCCTTCGAACTCGGCGAGGTCGGCCTGCGCCTCGCGCAGACTGCGGCCGGCCGCATCACGCTCGAACGTCGCCCGGAAGCGGACCGTCAGCCAGCCGGCCAGCGCCGCGAGCGCGACGCCGGCGACGAGGTTCCAGACGACCACGGCCGGACGGCTCAGCCAGACGTCGAGGCCGGCCGCGGCGAGCAGCGCGAACACGAACGGCAACCAGACCAGGAAGCCGGCGATCAGCAGCCAGCGGTCGCAGTTCACGCGCAGGCGCCGCAGCGCCAGCAGCTCGCGCTGCACCGCCAGCACGGGCGCGCGATAGTCGATCCGCGCGAGCCGGGCGAGCTGCGCGCCGGCCGCGATCAGCAGCCCCACGCCGTAGAGATGGATCGCGATGCCGTAGACCGCCAGATGCGGCTGACCGAGCCGGTCGAACCAGTAGCTGCCGGCCGTGAGCACGATCACCAGACCGACCGCCAGCTGCACGATCTGGCCCAACGACACCAGCCGCAGCCGCGCCCGCGCCGCGCCGAGCGCATCGCGGCGACGCTGACGGTCGATCGACAGCTGGCAGCGGTCGAGCCGCTCGCCGAGGCCGCGCCAGGCGTGCTCGAGTTCTTCGAAGTTCATGTCGGGTCTCCTTCGGACCGGGATGCCGCGCCGGTCTGCCGGCGCAGGTGCTGCTTGATGCGACCGAGCCGGGTCGCGACGTTGCCTTCGCTGATGCCGAGCACCTCACTGACCTCGCGATGGCCGCAGCCGTCCAGGTGCAGCAGCAACAGGGCGCGATCGAGTGCGCCGAGCGCGTGCATCGCGCGGCGGACCAGCGCCAGGCGCTCGCGGTCCTCGGCATCGACGTCGGCCAGGCCGACGAGGTCGGCGTGCTCGTCCCCGAGCGGGTCGTGCGCGTCCAGCGGGCGCTCGCGCCGCTGCTGCGAGATCGCCACGTTCAGCGCGATGCGGTACATCCAGGTCGCGAACGGCCGGCCGCGGTCGTAGCCGGGCCAGGCACGCCACAGCTGCAGCGTGATGTCCTGGACCAGGTCGGCACGGTCCTCGGCGCTGCGGCCGTAGCTGGCCGCGACCTTGAACAGGATGCCGCGGTGCGCGTCGACCAGGCCGGTGAAGTCGGCGGGGACGGAAACGGTGGCGTGCGTGGCGGACACGGGTGCTCGGCTGCGAAGAGGGTCGAGGAGTGATTCGCGGCGCAGCGGAAAATCTCACAGCCGCACCGCCGCGTACCGGCTATGCTGCGCGCGCCCCCGGCCGCCGACAACGCCCCGCCCGCATGGACATCCGCCCCGACGACCTGTCCGACCCGCGCGTCGTCGCGTTGCTGCGCGCGCACCGCGCCGACCTCGCCCGGCACTCGCCGCCGCAGAGCGTGCACGCGCTCGACGTGGACGCCGCCGCGCTGCGCGCCGCGCCGATCGCGTTCTGGAGCGTCTGGGACGGCGACCACCTCGCCGGCTGCGGCGCGCTCAAGGCGCTCGCTCCCGACCACGGCGAGATCAAGTCGATGCGGACCGTCGACGCCTATCGCCGGCGCGGCGTCGCCGCGCGCCTGCTCGAGCACCTGCTCGCCGAAGCGCGCCGCCGCGGCTATCGCCGGCTCAGTCTCGAGACCGGCTCGGGCCCGGCGTTCGCGCCGGCGCACGCGCTGTACCTGCGCTTCGGCTTCGCCGACGGCGCGCCGTTCGCCGACTACCCGGCCGATCCGTACAGCCGCTTCCTGACCCGCAGCCTGTAGCCGGCCGCGCTCAATCGGCGGCCGCGCGCTCCACGCCGGCGACCGCGACCGCGACCATATGGTCGATCTGCTCGGGCGTGATGACGTACGGCGGCATGAAGTACACCACGTCGCCGAGCGGGCGCAGCAGCACGCCGTGCTCCAGCGCGTGGCGGTAGACGCGCAGGCCGCGCCGCTCGGCGGCGGCGAAGCGGAGGCCGCGCACGCGGTCGCGCACCAGGTCGAAGGCGGCGATCATGCCGGTCTGGCGCACGTCGGCGATGTGCGGATGATCGGCCAGCTCGGCCAGCCGGGCGGCCAGGTGTGCGGCCAGGTCGCGGTTGCGCGCCAGCACCGGCTCGTCGCGGAAGATCGCCAGGGTGGCGCAGGCGGCGCGGCAGGCCAGCGGGTTGCCGGTGTAGCTGTGCGAGTGCAGGAACGCCTTGCCGCTGGCGTAGTCGGCGTAAAACGCCGCGTAGATGTCGGCCGTGCACAGCACGGCGGCCAGCGGCAGCGTGCCGCCGGTCAGGCCCTTGGAGACGCACATCAGGTCCGGCGCGATACCGGCCTGCTCGCAGGCGAACAGGGTGCCGGTGCGGCCGAAGCCGGTCGCGATCTCGTCGGCGATCAGGTGCACGTCGAATTCGTCGCAGAGCACGCGCAGGCCGGCGAGGTAGGCCGGCGGGTACATGCGCATGCCGCCGGCGCATTGCACCAGCGGCTCGACGATGACGGCGCAGACCACGTCGGCCTGTGCCTGGAGCACGTCGCGCAGCTCGGCCAGGCTGCGTGCCACCTGGTCCTCGACGGTCTCGCCGGGCCGGCGCGACGGGCCGTCCGGCGGCGCGACCAGGAACGGCTCCAGCAGCAGCGGCGCGTAGGTGCGCCGGTACAGCGCCACGTCGGTGACCGACAGCGCGCCGAGCGTCTCGCCGTGGTAGCTGCCGGTCAGCGCGACGAAGCGCGTGCGCGTGCCGCGGCCGAGGTTGCGCCAGTAGTGGAACGACAGCTTGAGCGCGACCTCGATCGCGCTGGAGCCGTTGTCGGCGTAGAACACCCGCGCCAGGCCCGGCGGCGCGACGCTGACCAGTGCCTCGGCCAGCTCCACCGCCGGCGCATGCGTGAAGCCGGCCAGCATCACGTGGTCGAGCCGGTCGAGCTGGTCCTTGAGCGCGGCGACGATGCGCGGATGGCGGTGGCCGAGCACATTGGTCCACCACGAGCTGACCGCGTCGATCCAGCGCTCGCCGTCGTAGCCGTGCAGCCAGACGCCTTCGGCATGCTCGACCGGCAGCATCGGCAGGGTTTCGTGGTCGTGCATCTGCGTGCACGGGTGCCAGACGACGGCGAGATCGCGCGCGGCGAGCGCGGCGGAGCGGGAAACGGACATGGCTTGCTATGATCGGCGCCACTTCGCATCCGCACAAGGGGTCGACCATGCGCCTGCCCACGTCCCGTCGCGCCTTCCGCCGGCCACGCGGCTTCACGCTGCTGGAGATCATCGTCGTCGTCGTGATCATCGGCATCCTCGCGGCGATCGTGGTGCCGCAGTTCATGGACCGGCCCGGCGAGGCCCGCGTCACGCGGGCGCGCCAGGACATCCAGGGCATCGTCACCGCGCTCAATCTCTACAAGCTCGACAACTTCACCTACCCGAGCGCGGCGCAGGGGCTCGAAGCGCTGGTCGCGCGGCCGTCCGGCCAGCCGGAGGCACCCAACTGGAAGGGCCCGTACCTCAACCAGATGCCGAAGGACCCGTGGGGCCGCGCCTACCAGTACCAGATGCCGGGCCAGCACGGCGCGGTCGACGTCTTCAGCCTCGGCGCGGACGGCCGTGCCGGCGGCGACGGCGAAGCGGCCGACGTCGGCAACTGGGACAACTGAGCGTACGGCCCGCGCCGCGGCGATGGACCAGGGCCGCCGCGCTCCCCGCGTGCCGCGCCCGGCGCCCGGCGCCGGCTTCACGCTGGTCGAGGTGCTGGTCGTCGTGGTCATCGTCGGCGTGCTCGCGCTCGCCGTCACGCTGGCGATCGGCCGTCCCGCCGAACGCCGCCTGGCGCGCGAGGCCGACCGCTTCGCCGCCCTGGCCGCGCACGCCTGCGCCCATGCCGAATTGAGCGGGCGCGACGTCGGCATCGCCCTGCTCGCGCGCGGCTACGGCTTCAGCCGCTTCGACGGCGACGGCTGGCGGCCGCTGCCGGCCGACGGCGAGCTGCGCGCGCGCGACTGGCCCGAAGGCCTGGAAGCGCGCCTCAGCCGCGACGGCCGGCCGGTCCGCATCGCCGAGGCCGCCGACCGGCCGCAGCTGGTGTGCTTCGCCTCGGGCGAGCTGACGCCGTTCGACCTGGTGCTGCGCCTGGGCGACGCCGAGGAAGCGCGGCGCGTGCGCGGCGAGGGCGACGGCCGCCTGCAGGTCGATGCGGTGGCGCCGCGATGAAACGGCGCGCACGCGGCTTCACGCTGCTGGAAGTCCTGATCGCGCTGACCGTGGTCGCGCTGGCGCTGCTCGCGCTGACGCGCACGGCCGCACTGCAGGTGGAGACCTTCGGCGCGCTGCGCGAGCGCACGCTGGCCGGCTGGATCGCCGCCGACGTCCTGACCGAGACGCGGCTGGCCACGCCGTTGCCGCCGACCGGCCGGCGCGACGGCCGGGTGCGCTATGCCGACCGCGACTGGCGCTGGACCGTGGACGTGCAGGCCACGCCGGATCCGGCGATCCGCCGGATCGACGTCAGCGTGTACGCCGCCGATGCCGATGCCGCCTCGGCGACACTGGCCGGCTTCTCCGGCCTGGAACCGCAGCCGTGAGCCGGCGCGCGCTGCACGGTTTCACCCTGGTCGAGCTGCTGGTCGCGCTCGCGGTCTTCGCCGCCGTCGCCGCGATCGCCTACGGTGCGCTCGACCGGATCGCCCAGGTGCGCGGCGCGCTGGCCGCCGAGCAGGACCGTTTCACCGACGTCGTGCGCGGCGTGTCGGACCTCGCGCGCGACCTGCGCCAGGCGATCGCGCGGCCGGTACGCGGCACCTACGGCGAGCTGCGCCCGGCCCTGGCCGGCACGCCCGAGCACGTCGAGCTGACGCGACTCGGCTTCGCCAACCCGCTGGCCGAAACGCGCAGCAACCTCGAACGCGTGGTCTGGGCACTGGACGGCGAGACGTTGCAGCAGGGCCGCTACGCCGTGCTCGACCGGGCGCCGTCGACGGTGCCGGCGACGCGCGACCGGTTCGACCGGGTGCGCTCGCTGCGGCTGCGCTACCTGGGTGGCGACGGCGCCTGGCGCGAAGCCTGGCCGCCGGACGGCGCCGACCCGGCCACCTTGCCGCGGGCGGTGGAGCTGCGCCTGACGCTGACCGACCTCGGCGAGCTGCGCCGCATCCTGGCGCTGCCCTCGACCCTGCCGCCGCTGGCGCCGGACGCGACCGGCGGCCCGGCACCGGAGCAGCCATGAGCGCGCGCCACCCACGCGCATGCCCGCCGTCGCCGCGCGGCCAGCGCGGCGTCGCGCTGATCGTCGCCCTGCTGGTGGTCGCGCTCGCGGTGATCCTGCTCGCCGGCCTGCTCGACCGCGGCGAGCTGGCGCTGGCGCGCACCCGCAACGTGCTGCGCGGCGAGCAGGCCCAGGCCTATGCCGAAGGCCTGGAAGCCTATGCCGCGCAGGTACTGCTGCGTACGCGCAGCGAAGGCGGCCGCATCGACCACAACGCCAGTGCCTGGAACACGCCGCTGCCGGCGCAGCCGGTGCCGGGCGGGCTCATCAGCGCGCGCCTGCGCGACCTCAACGGCTGTTTCAACCTCAACAACCTGGCGCCGGACCGGCCGGACCTGGCCGCCTGGCAGCGCGTGTTCCGACGCCTGCTGTCGGTGCGCGGCGCCGATCCGGCGATCGCCGACGCGGTCACCGCCTGGCTCGGCGGCCAGGCCGGCAACGACGAGGGCTACTACCTGGCCCAGCCGGTGCCGTACCGGCCGGCCCGCCGGGCCTTCGCCCATGCCTCGGAGCTGCGGCTGGTGCGCGGTGTCGCTGGCGAGGTCCAGGCGCGGCTGGCGCCGTACGTCTGCGCGGTGCCGGCCGGCTCGCGGATCAACGTCAACACCGCCGGCGTGCCGGTGCTGATGGCGCTGGCCGAGACGATCACCCAGGGCGTGGCCGAGCGTGCCTGGAACGGCGGCCAGGCGCGATGGAACGACGTGGCCGCGTTCGGCGACTTCCTGCGCGGCACCGGCGTCGCGCTCGATCCGTCGGCGCAGCGCCTGCTCGGCGTCGAAAGCAGCTACTTCCTGGCGCGCGGCCAGATCGTGCTCGACGAGATCCCGTTCGCGTTCACCAGCCTGATCGAGCGCCGCGACGGCGTCGGCATCCGCGTGCTGGCGCGCAGCCGCGGCGCCGACGAGGCCTGGGATACGCCCGGAACGCCGCCCGCGCCCGAAACCGTCCGCCCGCGCTGACGGCGGCACCCGCTCAGCCGGGCGCGTCGGTCCCGGGAGCGAGCTCGGCCAGCCGATAGCCGACCCGCGGCAGCGTGTGGATCAGCTTGACCGGGAACGGCCCGTCGACGCTGCGGCGCAGGTCGTAGACGTGCGAGCGCAGCATGTCGCCGTCGGGCGGCGAGTCGCCCCACAGCGCCTGTTCGAGCCGCTCGCGCGTGACCGCCGCGGGACTGGCCTGCATCAGCACCTCCAGCAGCTTGCGGCAGGCCGGGTACAGGTGCAGCGCGCGGCCGCCGCGGAACACCTCCAGCGTGGTCAGGTCCAGGCGCAGGTCGGCCACCTGCAGCACGCGGCTGCGGCCGCGGCCCTGCACGCGCGCGACCAGCGCCTCCAGGCGCACTTCCAGCTCCGGCAGCGCGAACGGCTTGGTCAGGTAGTCGTCGGCGCCGGCGCGGAAGCCGGCGATCTTGTCGGGCAGTTCGTCGCGCGCCGTCAGCATCAGCACCGGCGTGTCCAGCCCGCGCTGCTCGCGCAGCGCCTGCAGCACCTGGCGGCCGTCCAGGCGCGGCAGCATCCAGTCGAGCACGATGGCGTCGTAGGACTGGGTGCTGGCCAGGTGGAAGCCGGTCGGTCCGTCCGGCGCGGCGTCCAGCGTGTGGCCGCGCGCCTCGAAGTACTCGAAGAGGTTGGCGACCAGGTTGCGGTTGTCTTCGATGACCAGGAGGCGCATGCGGTGCTCCGGCGACCCTGCGGCGCGGCGGCCGGCAGTCTGGTGCCGCCGCCGTCGGAGCCGGGTCGGAATGCCGTCGATTCTGGCACAGCGCCCGGACCGGACCTCGAACGGGGAGGCGTCGCGCCGGTGCGAAGGCCCGTCGCGCGGCGCATGGCGGCCCTGGGCCGGACGGCCGCCCCGGCCGGCCCGGATCGCCGCGGCGGCCTTCGCACCCGGTTCAGCCTCCCCGGTACGCGCTAACGCTGCGGCAACACGGCTCCGACCGTGCTCCGACGTCGCGCCGCCGATGATCCCATCGCGCCACTGCCGGCGTGCGACCCGCCCGTGCCCGTGATCGACCCGCTCTCCACCCCGGCGCTTCCCCTCCCGCGTTCCGGCATGCCGGCCGCGGCGCCCGGGTTCCTGCTGCGGCACCTGGCCTGGCCGCTGCTGGCCCTGGTGCTGGCGACGCTGGTCTTGCGCACGTTCGGCGGCGACCAGTGGCTGGCCGACCGGCTGTACGCCTGGGAAGGCCATGCCTGGTCGCTGAAGTCGCATCCGGTCACCGCCACGCTGATCCACGACTTCGGCAAGCAGGCGAGCACCGCGCTGTGGCTCGCGGCGGCGGCGGCCTGGCTGACCGCGACGATCCGCCCGCGCCTGCGCCGCTGGCGCCGGCCGCTGGGCTACCTCGCGCTGGCCACGCTGACGGCGACGCTGCTGGTCGCCTGGACCAAGTCGTGGACCAACGTGGACTGCCCCTGGGACCTGGTGCGCTACGGCGGCGAGCGCCCGCTGACCGGCCTGTTCGCACTGCGTCCGGCCGGCCTGCCGCGCGGGATCTGCTTCCCGGCCGGGCACGCCAGCGCCGGCTATGCCTGGGTGGCGCTGTATTTCTTCCTGCGCGCGACGCGGCCGGCCTGGCGCTGGGCCGGCCTGGCGACCGGCCTCGGCCTTGGTGCCGTGTTCGGCATCGGCCAGCAGCTGCGCGGCGCGCATTTCCTCTCGCACGACCTGTGGACCCTGGCGATCTGCTGGCTGGTCGCGCTGGCCGGCTACGCGGTCCTGGTCCGCGGCGTCACGGACGTGGAGCCCGCACGATGAGCGCGGTCGTCCACGCGGGCAGTCCGCACCGGCTGGCCGAGCGGCTGGCGGCATGGGCCGCATGGCGGCCGGAACTGGCCAGCGAGACCCTGGCGCTGATCGCCGCCGTGTACTTCTCGCTGTTCTGCAACGGCCGGTTCTGGGCCGCGGTCGGCGATACCGGCAGCCTGGACGGCGCCGGCGCGCTGACGGCGATCTGCCTGTTCGTGATGCTGACCGCCGCGAACGTGTTCCTGCTCGGCCTGCTGCTGACCCGCCGCACCGCCAAGCCGGTGCTGACCGTGCTGCTGGTCGTGACCGCGATGGCGGTCTACTACATGCGCGCCTACACCGTCTACCTCGACCCCGACATGGTGCGCACGATCCTGCATACCGACGGCAAGGAATCGCGCGAGCTGATCGCGCCGGGCCTGGTCGCCAGCGTGCTGGTGCTCGGCGTGCTGCCGGCGCTGCTGCTCTGGCGCGTGCGCATCCGGCAGCGGCCGCCCGGCCGGGCGCTGCTGGTGCGCGGCCTGGTGCTGGCGGCGGCGCTGGCGACGGTCGCCGCCGCCGCGCTGGTGTCCTTCCAGAGCCTGTCGGCACTGATGCGCAACCACCGCGAGCTCCGCCACCTGGCGACACCGGGCAACTACCTGGTGTCGCTGGTGCGTGTCCTGGCCGAGGACACCGCCGCGAAGGACCGCCCGCGCATCCCGGTGGGTACCGATGCCCGCGTCGCCGCGCGCCCGGCGACCGCCAAGCCGCGCCTGCTGGTGCTGGTGGTCGGCGAGACCGCCCGTGCGCAGAACTGGGGCCTCAACGGCTACGCGCGCCAGACCACGCCGGAGCTGGCGCGGATCGGTCCGGTCAACTTCACCGACGTCACCGCCTGCGGCTCCAGCACCGAGATCTCGCTGCCGTGCATGTTCTCGCCGTACGGCCGCCGCGACTACGACAAGGAGCGGATCAAGCGCTCCGAGTCGCTGCTGCACGTGCTCGACCACGCCGGCATCGCCACGCTCTGGCGCGACAACCAGACCGGCTGCAAGGGCGTCTGCGACGGCCTGCCGTTCGAGTCCTACGAGCACGGGCGCGACGACGTCTACTGCAATGCCCAGGGCTGCCTGGACGAGGTGCTGCTGCAGGGCCTGCGCGAGGCGGTCGACGCCCAGCCGGGCGACCGGGTGGTGGTGCTGCACCCGCTCGGCAATCACGGGCCGAGCTACTACCGGCGCTATCCGCCGGACCTGCGCCGCTTCACGCCGGCCTGCGAGGACGCCGAGCTCGGCAACTGCTCGCGCGAGGCGATCGTCAACGCCTACGACAACGCCCTGCTCTACACCGACCGCTTCCTGGCGCGCGCGATCGCGCTGCTGGCCGCCGACACCACGCGCCAGACTGCGCTGATCTACGTCTCGGACCACGGCGAATCGCTCGGCGAGGGCGGCCTGTACCTGCACGGCGTCCCGTACGCGATCGCGCCGCGCACGCAGACCCAGGTGCCGATGATCGCCTGGCTGTCGCCGGCCTGGCTGGCCGACGACGGGATCGACGCGGCCTGCCTGCGCCGGCGCGCCGAGGCGCCGGCCAGCCACGACAACCTCTTCCATTCGGTGCTCGGCCTGCTCGACGTCACCACCGCGGCCTACGCGCCGGAGCAGGACCTGTTCGCCGGTTGCCGCCGGCCATCCGGCCGTCCCGCGCTGGCCGGCGGCTGACGGCGGTGCCGCTGCGCCGGCGGCGGCCGGATCGGTATCATCGCCGCCATGAGAAGACTGCGGGCCCGGACGCGATGAAGCCGCGCTGGGGATTGAGGCGTCGCATCACCGTCGGCCTGATCGCCTACGCCGTGGTGCTGTCGATCGCCGTGGCGGTGCACGGCTTCTTCGTCAACGAGAACGCCGAGCACCTGGTCTGGGAGTCGCTGCTGCATGCGGAGATGGACCATTTCCTCAACCGCCGGGCGACCGATCCGGACTATCGCTGGCCCGATACGCAGACGCTGGAACTGCTGACCTTTCCGGCCGGATCGACGATCCCGCCGCCGCTCGACACGCTGGAACCGGGCGTCCACGACGAGTTCATGCTGGAAGGACGCGAGCGTGTCGTGCTGATCCGCGACGTCGACGGCCAGCGCCTGGTCCTGGCGCTCGACATCGGCGACCTGGAGCGGCGCGAATACGACCTGGGCTGGGCCTTGCTGGCCTCGGCGCTGGCGATGGTCCTGGTCATGGCCGGTGCCGTCGCCTGGGGCGTGGGCCTGCTGACCCGGCCGCTCAGCGAACTGGCCGGACGCATCACCGGACTGCAGCCGCAGCAGACCGGCCAGCGCCTGCCGCTGCCCGACGGCGCCACCGCGGAACTGGCGATCATCGCCGATGCGCTCAACGACTACCTGCAGCGCAACGAGCAGTTCGTCGCGCGCGAGCGGGCCTTCATCAACAGCGCCAGCCACGAGCTGCGCACGCCGATTGCCGTCATCGCCGGGGCCGCGGAGATCGCCGGGGCCAGCGCCGGCCTGCCGCCGGCGGTCCGCGGCCAGCTGGCGCGCATCCACGGCACCGCCCGCGACGTGGAGCGGCTGATCGCGCTGCTGCTGGTGCTGGCCAAGGACCCGGCGCGGCTGGCCGAGGTCAGCGACCACATCGCGCTGGACCAGCTGCTTCCGGTGATCGTGGAGGATCACCGGTACCTGTGCCGCGACAAGGACCTGGAGCTGGCACTCGGCCCGCTGCCGGCCTGCGAGCTGGTCGCGCCGTTCCACATCGTCCAGACCGCGATAGGCAACCTGCTGCGCAACGCGATCGAGAACAGCGATCGCGGCACGATCACGATCACCCTGCGCGCCGACGCGGTGGTCACGATCGACGATCCCGGCCACGGCATGTCGCCGGAGGAGATCAGCGCGATCCACATGCGCCTGGCGCGTGGCGGCGGCCGCGACGGCGGCGGCATCGGCCTGGAGCTGATCGCGCGCATCTGCGATCACCTGGGCTGGACCCTGACGGTCGATTCCAGCGTCGGCCACGGCACCCGCGTCACCCTCGACCTGGGGCCGTCGCTGCAGCGCCCGGCCTGACCGCCCGCCGTCGCGGACGGCCACGCGCGTCCTCACCTGGCCCGCGGCCAGCCAGCGCCGGCACCCCGGGCGTGCTATCCGGGCCGCTCGATGCGCTGCGGCCTGCACCTGCGCGAGTTCGGCCTGCGGCGCGTCGATGATGCCGCCGGTGCGGGCGCAGCCAGCGGCTCGGGCGCTCCGCGGATGGATCGGCAGCGGTCTTTCAGCGACGCAAGCCCAGCAGCAGCACGCCGGCGCCGATCAGCGCGATGCCCAGCCACTCGCGCGAGGACGGGCGCTCGCCGAGAAACACGTAGGCGAACAACACCAGCAGCAGGAGGCTGGCCTTGTCCACGGGCGCGACCTGCGAGGCGTCGCCCAGGCTCAGCGCACGGAAGTAGCACAGCCAGGACGCCCCGGCAGCCAGACCCGACAGCACCAGGAAGGTCCAGGTGCGCGCCGGCAGCGCCGACGGGTCGCTCCATTTCCCGGCCAGCGTCAGCAGCAGCGTGAGTGCGCCCCAGACCACGCCGGTGCGGATCCACGTGGCCAGGTCCGGATCGACGCGCTGCAGGCCCGCCTTGGCGAAGATCGCGGTCAGCGCGGCGAACAGCGCCGACAGCAAGGCCCATCCGAACCAGGTCAGACCAGTACTCATCGAGGAACGTCCTTGGCCGGTGCGAACGCGAGGCCGGGGTGCCGGGCCGCTCGAAGCGTACACCGCCGCCCCACCCCGCGAACCCCGCGGGCAACCGCCGGCCATTCCGACATCCGTCCTACACCGCACCGGCGAGGATGGCGGTTTTCCTTGCCCGGTCGCGCCGATGACGGTCATCGCACGCACGCCACCGCAGGACCTGCGATGGCGCTGGCTGTTGCTCGTCGTGCTCGCCGCATCGAGCCTCGGCGCCGGCCTGGGCCTGCGCGAGCCGTCACCGCCCGACGAGCCGCGCTTCGTGCTCGCCGCCAGGCACATGGTCGAGAGCGGCGACTGGCTGGTGCCGCAGCGGGGGCGCGAGTTCTATGCGGAAAAACCTCCGGTCTTCATGTGGCTGCAGGCGGCGGCATACACGCTGACCGGCAACTGGCGCGTCGCCTTCCTGCTGCCGTCCTGGCTGGCGGCGCTGGCCACGCTGGGGCTGACCTGGGACCTGGCGCGCCGGCTGTGGAACCGGCGCGTCGCGCTGCATGCGGCAGCCGCGCTGTGGGTGTGCCTGCAGTTCGGCCTGCAGGCCCGGCGCGGCCAGATCGACATGGTCCTGGTGGCGATGACGACGCTGGCGCTGTGGGGACTGCTGCGCCACCTGCTCCGCGGCCCGGCGCCCCGGGCACTGTGGCTCGGCGCATTCGCCGCCGGCGTCGGCACCGTCACCAAGGGCGTCGGCTTCCTGCCGCTGCTGGTCGTGCTGCCGTGGCTGTTCGCACGCCGGACCGGTGCGCCGCCGGCCGATGTGCGGCCGTTCGCGACCTGGGCCGGTGCCGGCCTGGCGTTCCTCGCCGGCACCGCGCTCTGGCTGGGCCCGCTGCTGGCGGCGCTGGCCGCCGGCGACGATCCGGCGCTGCGCGCCTACGCGCAGGAGCTGGTGTTCAAGCAGACGGCCGCGCGCTACGCCCACGCCTGGCACCACGTGCAGCCGGCCTGGTACTACCTGCAGGTCATCGCGACGCTGTGGCTGCCGGGCGCCCTGCTGCTGCCTTGGCTGCTGCCGGCCTGGTGGCGGCGGCTACGCCGGGGCGACCGGCGCCAGATCCTGCTGCTGGGCTGGGGTGCGCTGGTGCTGGTGTTCTTCAGCGCCAGCCCCGGCAAGCGCGAGGTCTACCTGTTTCCGGCGCTGCCGGCCCTGTGCCTGGCCGCCGCGCCGCTGCTGCCGGCCCTGCTCCGGCGCCGCGGCGTGCAATGGCTGCTCGGCGCCTACCTGCTGGTCGCCGCGCTGGTCGCGACCCACCTGGCGGCCGGCGGCCTGTCGGGCCTGCATTCCTGGGCGCAGGGGCTGGCCGCGCAGCGCGGCATCGCCAGCGACGCACTGCGCCGGTTCCTGCTGGGCCTGCTGGCGCTCGGCCTGGCCGGCCTGGCCCTGGCCGCCTGGTCACGGCTGCGCCGCGGCGGCACCGCGCTGGCGGTGTTCACTGCGGTCCTGTGGACGACCTACGGCCTGGCCCTGGCCCCTGCGCTGGACGCGACCGCCTCGACCCGCGGCCTGATGGCCCGCGTCGGCACGCGCATCGGCCCGGCGGCCGAACTGGGCATGGTGGCCTGGCGCGAGCAGAACCTGCTGCAGGCCGACCGGCCGGTCACCGAGTTCGGCTTCAAGCAGCCCTGGCACCTGCAGTGGCAGGAGGCCGCCGCCTGGGGCGCCGCGGCGCCGCGCGACCGCTGGCTGTTCGTGCTGGACGAGGCGCTCAGCCCCTGCGTGGCACGCGCCGAGGCACTGCCGATCGGCACGTCGAACCGGCGCAACTGGCTGCTGGTACCGGCGACGGCGATCCGCAGCGGCTGCGTCACGCCGCCGTTCGTCGAGGAATCCGAGCCCGCGGACGGCGACTGAACGCGCCGCCGCCTTCGAGCGCCCGGTTCAGCGTCCGCTGAAGACCGCCTTGCGGCGGGCGAGGAAGGCGGCCGTGCCTTCGCGCATGTCCTCGGTCGAGAAGCACAGGCTGAACGCCTTGGCTTCGTAGTCCAGCCCTTCCTCGATGGCCAGCTCGGTGGCGGCGAGCACGGTGTCGAGGACGCCGGCGAGCGCCTGCGGCGCGGACGCGGCGAGCTGATCGGCGACGGCCTGGACGGCCTCGTCGAGCGCCTCCGGCTCGACCACCCGGTTGACCAGGCCGAGCTGATACGCGCGCGCGGCGTCGATCGGCGCGCCCAGCAGGCACAGTTCCAGCGCAGCGGCGCGACCGGCCAGGCGCGCCAGGCGCTGCGTGCCGCCGAAACCCGGGATCACGCCGAGGTTGATCTCCGGCTGGCCGACCTTGGCCCGCGTGGAGGCGATCCGCAGGTGGCAGGCCATCGCCAGCTCCAGGCCGCCGCCCAGCGCGAAGCCGTTCAGCCGGGCGATCACCGGCTTCCCGAGCGTCTCGATGGCGCGCACCATGCGCTGGCCGGCGCGGGCGAACGCCTGCGCCTGGACCGGCGTCAGCGTGGCCAGCTCGGTGATGTCGGCGCCGGCGACGAAGGCCTTCTCCCCGGCGCCGGCCAGCACCACGACGCGCACCGCCTCGTCGTGCCGCGCCTGCTCGAAGGCGATCTGCAGTTCGCCGATCGTCTGGCGATCGAGCGCGTTCAGCTTGTCCGGCCGGTTGATCGTGATCGTGCGGACGCCGCCGCGGTCGGTGCTGAGCAGGTTGCGGAAGGCCATCGCCTCTCCTTGCCGTAAGTTCAGGAAGGGCGCGGATCATAGCAGCCCGTCCATGCCGCACCCGGACGCGAGGAACCAATCGCGTTGGTGCGGGTCCCGTTGTCGGGTACACTGGACCGCTTTTCACCGGTCTGCGGCTGCCGTCCGCGACCGATGCATCAACCCCATCTCCGGAGGCAGGCATGAAGTTCGGTTGGTCGCTCGCATTGGCGGGCTTGGTCGTGGCGGGCTCCGCGTTTGCGCAGGACACCTCGAGCGACAAAGGAAAGGTCTCGTACGCGGTCGGCTACGATCTCGGCGCCAAGATGAAGGCGCAGTCGGGTGCCGATCTCGACATCAACACCGTGGTCAAGGCGCTGCAGGACGGCTTCGCCGGCCGCGGCCCGGCCGTGCCGGAAGACCAGCTGCGCGCGGCGATGGAGAAGTACGCCGAGAAGAAGAAGGGCGAGGCCGACCAGGAACTGGCCGCCAACAAGCGCTCCAGCGACGCCTTCATGGCCAGCAACCGCAGCAAGAAGGGCATCGTCGCGCTGCCGTCGGGCGTGCAGTACCAGGTCATCGACGAGGGCTCCGGCAAGCAGGTCACGGCCGCCGCCGAAGTCACCATGCACTTCCGCATCTCCAAGACCGACGGCCAGGAGCTGCGCAGCACCTTCGCCGGCCCGCCGCCGAAGCTCAAGACGCCCGAGCTGACCCAGGTCTCCGGCAACGGCAACCTGGCCGAGGTCGTCCAGCGCATGAAGGTGGGCGACTACTGGCGCGTGTTCCTGCCGCCGGACCAGAGCACCAACAACCTGGTCGTGATCTGGGAAATCAAGATCGTCGACGTCAAGTAAGCGGCATCGCCTGACGTCACACGCCGAACGCCGCGGCCTGCCGCGGCGTTCGCGTTTGGGGCGGCCGCCCGGGCCACCGGGCGTAGAATGACGGTCCGACGTCCTTGGGTTCCGATCACCTCCCGCGCATGGCCTGGCTTCCCGCTCCTCGTCCGCCCCAACCGGTGCAGAGTCCCTGCATCGGCCTGTGCCGGCTCGATCGCGACGGCCGCTGCGAGGGCTGCCTGCGCACGGGCGCGGAGATCGCCGGCTGGCTGTCGATGACGCCGGCCGAGCGCGAGCACCTGATGGCGGTGGTACTGCCGCAGCGCGAGAAGGAACGGCCGTGAGCGCGACGCTGCGTGCCGGCGGTACGCCGGACATCGCACGGCTGCGCCGCGCCGTGCATCCGCTCGACACGCCGCCGTGCCCACCCGCGGCCGCCGACCGCCTCGTCCCGGACGATCCCGCCGCGCCGCGCAGCGCCGCCGCGGTGCTGGTGCCGCTGGTGCGTCGCGCCGACGGCCTCACCCTGCTGCTGACGCGCCGCACCGACACGCTGCGCACGCACGCCGGCCAGGTCAGCTTCCCGGGCGGGCGCATCGAGGACGACGACGACGGTGCCGTCGGCGCCGCGCTGCGCGAGACACAGGAGGAGACCGGCATCGCGCCGGCCTTCGTGCAGCCGCTGGGCTATCTCGACGCGTTCGACACGGTATCGGGCTATTGCGTGTCGCCGGTCGTCGGCCTGGTCGAGCCGGACTTCGCGCTCGCGCCTGACCCGGCCGAGGTCAGCGCGGTGTTCGAGGTCCCGTTCGCCTACATCCTCACGCCCGGCCGCATGCAGACGACGCGCGTCCAATGGCGCGGCGCGCAGCGGCGCATCCACGAGTTCGACTACGCCGGCCATCGCGTCTGGGGCGCGACCGCGGCGATCATCCTCAACCTGATCCAGCGCCTGGAGGCCGTGCAGTGACGCAACCGATCATCGACGGCCCGGCCCTGGCCGCGCGCCTGGCCGCCGGCCCGCTGCTGCTGGTCGACGCCCGTTTCGACCTGGCCGATCCGGCCCGCGGCGCCGCCGAGCACGCGCAGGCCCGCCTGCCCGGCGCGGTGCATGCGGACCTCGACCGCGACCTCTCCGATCATTCGCGCCCGGGCCTGGGGCGCCATCCGCTGCCGACGGCCGAGGCGTTCTCGGCCGTGCTCGCGCGCTGGGGGTGGCGGCCGGGCCTGCCGGTCGTCGCCTACGACGATGCCGGCGGTGCCCTCGCCGCGGCGCGCCTGTGGTGGCTGCTGCGCACGGCCGGCATCACCGATGCGGCCGTCCTCGACGGCGGCTTCGGTGCCTGGCGCGCGGCCGGCCTGCCGCTCGAAAGCGGCGAGGTCGCTGCGGCGCCGGCGGGCGAGGTCGCGCTGCGCTTCGACGCGCAGGCGACGATCGGCTATGCCGAACTGCAGGCGGCGCTCGCCACCGGATCGGTCGTCCTGCTCGATGCACGCGCCGCGCCGCGCTACCGCGGCGAGGTCGAGCCGATCGACCCGGTCGCCGGCCACGTGCCCGGCGCGCGCAACCGGCCGTTCTCGGACAACCTGGACGCGGCCGGCCGCTTCAAGCCGCCGGCCGTCCTCGCGGCCGAGTTCACCGCGCTGACCGAGGCCCGTCCGCCTGCCGAGGTCGTGCACATGTGCGGCTCGGGCGTGACCGCCTGCCACAACCTGCTGGCGATGGCGCACGCCGGCCTCCCCGGCTCGCGCCTGTTCGCACCCTCGTGGAGCGGCTGGGTCGGCGACCGCTCACGGCCGGTCGCGACCGGCGCCTGAAGCGCCTGGCATCGACCGCTGCGCGCGGCCGGGCCGCGGGGCGCCGCCGTCAGCCGTTCTGGACGACGATCTTCGGGAACGCGATCGACTTGTTGCGCGGCCGCAGCGACAGCTGCGCCGCCGCATGGCGCGCGATCGCGCGGTAGCGCGCCGCCAGGTCCGAGTCGGGCAGCGCCACCACCGTCGGCGTGCCGCCGTCGGCCTGTTCACGGATGCGGATGTCCAGCGGCAGGCTGCCGAGCAGCGGCACACCGTACTGCGCGGCCATGCGCTCGCCGCCGCCGGCGCCGAACACGTGTTCCTCGTGCCCGCAGGCCGAACAGACGTGGGTCGCCATGTTCTCGACGATGCCGAGCACCGGCACCTTGACCTTGTCGAACATCTTCAGCGCCTTGCGCGCATCGAGCAGGGCGATGTCCTGTGGCGTGGTGACGATCACCACGCCGGCCACCGGCACACGCTGGCTCAGGGTCAGCTGGATGTCGCCGGTGCCCGGCGGCAGGTCGACGACGAGGTAGTCCAGCTCGCCCCAGCGCGTGTCGCCGAGCAGCTGCTGCAGCGCCTGGGTGACCATCGGGCCGCGCCAGATCATCGGCGTCTCCTCGTCGACCAGCAGGCCGATCGACATCGTCGGCACGCCGTGGCCGCGCGGCGGCTCGATGGTCTTGCCGTCGGGTGATTCGGGCCGGCCGGACACGCCCATCATGCGCGGCTGGCTGGGGCCGTAGATGTCGGCGTCGAGGATGCCGACCGCGGCGCCCTCCGCCTTCAGCGCCAGCGCCAGGTTGGCGGCCACGGTGGACTTGCCGACGCCGCCCTTGCCGGAGGCGACCGCGATGACGTTCTTGACGCCGGTCAGCGGCTTGAGGCCTTCCTGCACCTGGTGCGCGTGCACGCGCGTGCCGATGCCGACCGCGGCCGCGGCGATCGCCGGATCGGCCTCCAGCACGCTGCGCACGCGCTCGGCCAGTTCCGCCTGCCAGGTCGCCGCCGGATAGGCCAGCTGGATGTCGACCGTGACGCGGTCGCCGTCGACGCCGACGCCGCGCAGCGCGCCGGAACCGACCAGGTCGCGCCCGTCGTGCGGATCGACCACGGCGGACAGCAGCTGCTTGACGTACTCGGCGCTCGCGGCGTTCATCGGACGAAAATCCAAAGGAGGGCCGTCATTGTAGCGAAGCGCTTCCGGTGCCGTCCGAAGGCGCGTTCCGGGCATGACATAATTGCAGGTCCGCCACGCCACGCATCCGCATGAGCCGCCAGCTTCTCGTCACCAACGCGCTGCCGTACGCCAACGGCCACCTGCACCTGGGCCACCTGGTCGGCTACATCCAGGCCGACATCTGGGTGCGCGCGCAGCGCATGGCCGGGCACACCGCCCATTTCGTCTGCGCCGACGACGCGCACGGCACGCCGATCATGCTGGCCGCCGAGAAGGCCGGCGTCACGCCGGAAGCGTTCATCCAGCCGATCCAGGCCTCGCACGAGCGCGACTTCGCCGACTTCGGCGTCGCGTTCGACCAGTACCACTCGACCCACACGCCGGAAAACCGCGCGCTGGCCGAGACGATCTACACGCGCCTGCGCAACGGCGGTTTCATCGCCCGCCGCGCGATCCAGCAGTTGTACGACCCGGTCAAGGCGATGTTCCTGCCGGACCGCTACATCCGCGGTGAATGCCCCAACTGCGGCACGCCGGACCAGTACGGCGACAACTGCGAGAACTGCGGCGCCACCTACGCCCCGACCGACCTGCGCAATCCGCGCTCGGTGATGTCGGGCGCGACGCCGGTACTGCGCGAATCGGAGCACTACTTCTTCGAGCTCCCGAAGTTCGAGGCGTTCCTGCGCGACTGGCTGGCCGGTGTGCTGACCGGCGGCACCCCGGTGGCGCACCCGGGCGTGATCGCCAAGCTGCGCGAATGGCTCGACGCCGACGGCGGCCTGCGCGACTGGGACATCTCGCGCGACGCGCCGTACTTCGGCTTCCCGATCCCCGATGCGCCGGGCAAGTACTTCTACGTCTGGCTCGATGCGCCGATCGGCTACCTGGCCAGCTTCAAGGTCCTGTGCGAGCGCACCGGCCTGTCGTTCGACGACTGGCTGCGGCCCGACAGCGCCACCGAGCTGCACCACTTCATCGGCAAGGACATCGTCAACTTCCACGGCCTGTTCTGGCCGGCGATGCTGCAGGGCGCCTCGCTGCGCGTGCCGACCGCGCTGCACGTCAACGGCTACCTGACCGTCAACGGTGCGAAGATGTCCAAGTCGCGCGGCACCTTCATCCAGGCGCGCACCTACCTCGACGCCGGCCTCGACCCGGATGCGCTGCGCTACTACTTCGCGGCCAAGTCCTCCGGCGGCGTCGTCGACCTGGACCTCAACCTGGAAGACTTCGCGCAGCGCGTCAATGCCGACCTGGTCGGCAAGTTCGTCAACATCGCCAGCCGCTGCGCGAAGCTGCTGGAGACGCATTTCGACAACCGCCTGATCGCCCCGTTCTGGGTCACCGCGCCGGGCGCGCCGCAGCCGCCGCAGGCCTACGAGGCCAAGGCGATCGAGAACCTCGCGCTGGCGACCGGGCAGCTCGCGCGCGCGGTCGAGCTGTACGACCACGACGAGTTCAGCAAGGTGGTGGCGGCGGTCATGCAGGTGGCCGACCGCGCCAACGAGTACATCGCCGAAGCCGCGCCCTGGGCGGTCGCCAAGGACCCCGCGCGCCGCCACGAGCTGCACGTGATCGTGTCCACCGGCATCAACCTGTTCCGCGCGATCGCCTGCGCGCTCAAGCCGGTGCTGCCGCGGATCGCCGCCGAGGCCGAGCGGTTCCTGGCGCTGCCGGACGGCTTCCGTGGTTTCGGCGACGTCGCCGCCCACCTGGGCGATCACGCGGTCGCCGCCTACCGGCCGCTGGCCACGCGCATCGACCCCAGGCAGGTCGAGGCGATGGTCGCCGCGTCGACCGAGTCGCTGGCCGCACCGGCGGCCCCGTCGCCCGCGCCGCCGGCACCGGAGGCAGCAAAGGCCATCGCCGCGACGCCGGACGCCGCCCTGCCGCCGATCGGCATCGACGATTTCGCACGGCTCGACCTGCGCATCGGCAAGGTGCTGGAATGCGCGTTCGTCGAGGGCTCGGACAAGCTGCTGCGCTTCCGCCTCGATGCCGGTCCGCTCGGCGAGCGCCAGATCTTCTCGGGCATCCGTGCCGCCTACGGCGAGCCGGAAGCGCTGATCGGGCGCAGCGTGGTGTTCGTGGCCAACCTCGCGCCGCGCAAGATGCGCTTCGGCGTCTCCGAAGGGATGATCCTGTCGGCCGGCAGTGGCGGGGCGGACCTGTTCCTGCTCGACGTCGACGCCGGCGCGCCGCCCGGCGCGCCGGTGCGCTGACCGCAGCGGCCATGCGCTGCGTCGACTGGGCGGCCGAGTATCTCGACGGTCACGTCGTCGTCGCGGTGTTGCGCGCCGAGGGATTCGATGCGCACCTGTTCGACGAGGCGACGGTCCGCCAGGACTGGTTCAAGATCCTCGCCTACGGCGGTTTCCGCGTCATGGTGCCGGCGCGCGAGGCCAACGCCGCCCGCAGCGTGGTGGCGGCCTATCGCGACGGCACCCTGGCGCTCGATCCGGGCCTGGTCGAACACCCTGCCTGCCCGCACTGCGGCGACCTGCACGGCGAGCCCGACCCGCGGCCGCGCCGCCGGCTGTTCCTGGCCTATGGCCTGTGGTCGGCGTTCGGCTTCGCGCTGATCGTCACCGGGCTGGGCGAGGACGCCATCCTGGTGGTCGCGGCGCTGCCGTGGCTGGTCATGCTGCTGGTGCCGTTGCTGCGCCACCTGGCCGTCAGCCGCTACCGCTGCCCGGCCTGTGCGCATGCCTGGCGCGCCGCGCCGACCGCGTTCGTGCGCTTGCGCCAGGCGGCCGAAACGGCCGGGGCCGCAAACCGGTGACCGCCGCGGACCCGACCCTGGCCGATCGCATCGACGCCGTGCTGCCGCAGACGCAGTGCACGCGCTGCGGCTATCCGGCCTGCCGTCCGTACGCCGACGCGATCGCGCGCGGCGAGGCGGCGATCAACCAGTGCCCGCCCGGCGGCGCGGCCGGCATCCAGGCGCTGGCGGCGCTGACCGGCCAGCCGGCGCAGCCGCTCGACCCGCGGTACGGGCACGAGGCCGCACCGCTGCTCGCCGTCATCGACGAGGACACCTGCATCGGCTGCACCAAGTGCATCCAGGCCTGCCCGGTCGATGCGATCGTCGGTGCCGCCAAGCGCATGCATACCGTGATCACGGCCGAATGCACGGGCTGCGAGCTGTGCCTGCCACCCTGCCCGGTGGACTGCATCGACCTGGTGCCGGTACGGCCGGCGCCGCTGGCGCGGTCCGAGGTGCTCGAGCGTGCCGCCCATGCGCGGCAGCGCTTCGAGGCGCGCAATGCACGGCTGGCCCGCGAACGCGAGGCGCGCGAAATGCGCCGGTCCCCCGCCGCTGCCGAGCCGGCCGCGGCAGCGGCCCCGATCAGCCGCACTGCCGTGCTCGCGGCGATCGCCCGCGGCAAGGCGCGGCGCGGCGGCGGGTCGACGCCGCCATGAAGCGACCGGACGTCGTCGCGCTGTTCACGCGCCTGCGCGAGCTCAATCCGCACCCGACCACCGAACTGGCCTACACCACGCCGTTCGAGCTGCTGGTCGCGGTGATCCTGTCGGCGCAGGCGACCGACGTCGGCGTCAACAAGGCCACGCGCCGGCTCTACCCGGTGGCCAACACGCCGCAGGCGATCCTCGCGCTCGGCGAAGCCGGGCTCAAGCGCTACATCGCGACGATCGGCCTGTACAACGCCAAGGCCAAGAACATCATCGCCACCTGCGCGATCCTGGTCGAGCGCTACGGCGGCGAGGTGCCGCGCTCGCGCGAGGCGCTCGAGGCGCTGCCCGGCGTCGGCCGCAAGACCGCCAACGTCGTGCTGAACACCGCCTTCGGCGAGCCGACGATCGCGGTCGACACGCACATCTTCCGTGTCGCCAACCGCACGGGACTGGCACCCGGCAAGGACGTGCGCGCGGTGGAGGACAAACTCATGAAGGTGGTGCCGGCCGAATTCCGGCACGACGCCCACCACTGGCTCATCCTGCACGGCCGCTATGTCTGCAAGGCGCGCAAGCCCGACTGCCCGCAGTGCGTGATCCGCGACCTGTGCCGCTGGCCCGACAAGACGCCGGCCTGATCCGCCCGCACGGCACGCGCCGCGCCGGTCGCCGGCACCGCGCGCGCCGCCGGCTGCCGCTCAGCGGCTCTCGGGCACGCTGACGCGGCCGGAGACGTCGCTGTGGTAGACCGAGCCGCTGCGCTGCGCCTCGACCGTCAGGTCGCCGCGGACGCCGCGCGCGGTGACGTCGCCCGAGCCGATCGAACCGACCGAGACGTTGCCGACGATGTCGCGCACCGTGACATCGCCGGACCCGATGCGCTCGACACGGACGTCGCCGGCGACGTCGGTGAACGCCAGGTCGCCCGAGCCGACCTGGCCGACGCTGACCGGCCCACTCACGCGCTGGGCCTTTACGTCGCCGGAGCCGGCCGCGCGCAGCTGAAGCGAGCCGATCGTGTCGAGCTCGGCATCGCCGGAGCCGACCTTGACGGCGACCGCGCCGGCGATGCGGCTGGCCTCCAGGTCGCCCGAACCGGAAACGAACGAGAGACCGGCCACGTCGCGGATCTCCGCGTCGCCCGACCCGGCATCGACCTCGACCAGCAGCTGTGCCGGCACCCGCACGGTCAGGTCGATGTAGGCGTAGTTCGAGCCGAACAGGCCGCTCGATGGCCCGGTGCGCTCGACCCAGAGGCTGGCCCGGTCGCCGCTGCGCGAGTCCTTGATCGCCAGGCCGTCCAGGCCCGCCTGCTCGGAGGCGCAGGCGCGGCCGCGCACCTCGATCCGCGCCAGCCCGGCCACGCCTTCGAGCTTCATGTCGTTGGCCTCCAGCCGGAACGCCGCCGTCTTGAGCCCGGCGGCATCGATGTCCAGCGTGCGTTGCGCGCTGAACGCGCAGGAATCGGCGAAGGCCGCGGTCGAGGTGAGCGACAGCAGCACGGAAAGCAGGACTCGCGACATGACCGGTCTCCTCGTGGACGTTGGGATCTTCGATACGCCGGGACCGCCGATGGTTTACACCCGTGGCGAGAAAAAGTCCGCGACCGCCGCCCGGCCGTTCAGCGATAGCGCTCCTCGAGCAGGTCGATCTCGCGTACGAGCTTGCGCGCGCTCTCGTCGGACAGCGCCCGCTCGCGCGCCAGGCGATAGACCGCCTCGCGCTCGGCGCCCAGGCCGGCCAGCCGCAGTTCGCGCTCGACCGCGTCGCCCTTGCGGATGCGGTCGGCCGCCTCGCCGGTCTGCGCCTGGCCGTCGATGCGGCGGCGGTACAGGTCCATCACGCGCGCGGCGGCCTCGGCGTGCAGGTCGGCGTCGGCCTGGCCCTGCGCGAGCCGGTGGCCGGCCGCCTCGACCGCCTGCATCGCCGCCTGCGAGGCGGCCACGCGCGCGCGGTCCTCGTCGGCGTGGTGCTCCGGCTCGGTCGGCAGCTCCAGGTCGCGCAGCAGCCACGGCAGGCCGATGCTGGCCACCAGCAGCGACAGGATGATCACCGCCGTGGCGAGGAAGATCGCCAGGTCGCGCGCCGGGAACGGCGTGCCGTCGGCCAGCACCAGCGGCAGCGTCAGCACGCCGGCCAGCGTGATCGCGCCGCGCACGCCGGCCAGCGAGACCGCCAGGACCAGGCGCAGGCTCGGCCGGCGCACGGCCTCGCCGCGCTGCAGCGCGCGGAACAGCGTGAACTTCAGCGACAGCCAGACCCAGAAGAAGCGCAGCGCCGCCAGCCCCAGGTTGATCGCCAGCACGTAGACCACCAGCCACCACGGCGAGTGGTGGCCGGACTCCTGCACCGATTCGACCGCGCCGGAGAAGATGCGCGGCAGCTGCTCGCCGAGCAGGACGAAGATGATGCCGTTGAGCGCGAACTGCACCGTGTCCCAGACCGCCGTGCGCTGCACGCGCGTGGTGGCCAGCGCGCGGCCGGTCAGCTCCGCGTAGCTCATCGTCACGCCGGCCGCGACCGCGGCCAGGATGCCCGAGCAGCCGGCGTGCTCGGCCAGCTGGTAGGCGCCGAACGGGATCAGCAGGCTGACCAGGATCTGCGAGCCGGCCTCCTCGCCGAAGCGGCGACTGACCGCGTTCTTGGCCAGCGTGACGCCCGCGGTGAAGGCCACGCCGATCACCACGCCGCCGATCGCGAGCCACAGGAAGGTCAGTGCGGCATCCGACAGCGAGAACGCGCCGGTGACCGCGGCGGCGACCGCGAAGCGGAAGCAGACCAGGCCGGAGGCGTCGTTGAGCAACGACTCGCCTTCCAGCACGTGCATGATGCGCTTGGGGATCGGCACGCGCGCGGCGATCGCCGAAACGGCGACCGGGTCGGTCGGCGAGACGATCGCCGCCAGCGCGAAGGCGACCGCGATCGGCATCGCCGGGATCATCCAGTGGATCAGGAAGCCCATGCCGACCACGGTGAAGACCACCAGGCCGAGCGCCAGCTCCAGGATCGTGCCCTTGTCGCGGAACAGGCCTTCCTTCGGGATGCGCCAGCCGTCGAGGAACAGCAGCGGCGGCAGGAACAGCAGGAAGAAGATCTCCGGGTCCAGCGTCACGCCGTGGTTGGCCACCGAGGCGATGACCGCGCCGAGCGCGATCTGCACCAGCGGGAGCGGCAGCGGCACCGGCAGCATCCGCACCAGGAAGCCGCTGGCGACCACCGCCAGCAGCATCGCGAGCACGACGGCGATCGTCTCCATCGGAGCGCTCCGTCAGCCGGCCCGCTCTTCGGCCTTGGCGCGGTCCCAGAGCCGCTCCTGCGCATCGAGCGGCGTACCGGCCAGGGCCGAGCCGGCCTCGGCCGCCAGTGCCTCCATGCGGCGGAAGCGGCGCTCGAACTTCGCATTGGCGTGCCGCAGCGCGGTCGAGACGTCCACGCGCGCATGGCGCGCGAGGTTGACGCAGACGAACAGCAGGTCGCCGATCTCGTCGGTCAGCCGCTCGCGGCCGGCGCCGGCCGCGAACTCGGCGCGCACCTCGTCCAGCTCTTCCTGCAGCTTGTCGAGCACCGGCCCGGGTCCGGGCCAGTCGAAGCCGGTCGACGCGGCGCGCTTCTGCAGCTTGGCCGCCCGCTGCCACTCCGGCAGGCCGCGCGCGATGCCGGCCAGCGCGCTGGTATCGGTGTCGCCGTCGGCGGCGCGCTCGCGGCGCTTGATCGCCTCCCACGACGCGGCGACCGCCTGCGCGTCGTCGGCGGCGGCATCGGCGAACACGTGCGGATGCCGCGTGACCATCTTCGCGCAGATCGCCTCGACCACGTCGGCGAACGCGAAATGCCGCGCCTCCTCGGCCATGCGCGCATGGAACACCACCTGCAGCAGCAGGTCGCCCAGCTCGCCGCGCAGGTCGGCGAAGTCGCGCCGGTCGATCGCGTCGGCGACCTCGTAGGCTTCCTCGATCGTGTACGGCGCGATCGTGTCGAAGTCCTGCTCCAGGTCCCAGGGGCAGCCGCCGTCCGGATCGCGCAGGCGCGCCATGATGGTCAGCAGGTCGTCGATCGAACGCATGAAACGGGCCTCGGGCTCAGGAAAAGTCGGATGCGAGCAGCCGCGGCCAGGCCACCGAGCGGTCGCCGCAGGCGATGAAATCGGTGTTCAGCAGCGTCTCGCGCCGGTTGTACGCGAACGGCCGGCCGTCGAAGCCGAGCAGCGCGCCGCCGGCTTCCTCCAGCACGATCTGGCCGGCGGCCGTGTCCCATTCGGAGGTCGGCCCCAGGCGTACGTAGAGGTCGGCCGTGCCGTCGGCCACGCGCAGGAACTTCAGCGACGAGCCGAGCGGCAGCAGGTCGTAGTCGCCGACCCGCGCCAGCATCGCGCCGAGCCGGTCGCTGCCGTGCGAGCGGCTGCCGGCGACCACCAGGGGCGCCGCGCGCGCACGCGTCGCGATCCGCCGCGCCGGGCCGGACCGGCCGGCGAGCCAGGCACCGCCGCCGCGCCAGGCAAAGCCGGTCTCGCCGCTGACCGGCACCTGGATGACGCCGAGGATCGGCGCGCCGGCGTCGATCAGTGCGATGTTGACGGTGAACTCGTCGTTGCGCTTGACGAACTCGCGCGTGCCGTCGAGCGGGTCGACCAGCCAGTAGCGCGTCCAGCCGCGCCGGTGCACCCACGGAATGTCGGCGGCCTCCTCCGACAGCACCGGCCAGTCCGGCGTCAGTGCCTGCAGCCCGTCGGCGATGATCCGGTGCGCGGCCAGGTCCGCCGCCGTCAGCGGCGTGTGGTCCTGCTTGTGACGGACCGCGAAATCGCCGTGGTAGACCTCGAGGATGGCCGCCGCCGCCCGGCCCGCCAGCGCGCAGATCGCCGGCGCCAGGGCGTCCAGGCTCAGGGGCATGGCCGATAGCGCCCGGCCAGGTACTCGCGCGCGATGAACAGCGCGGCGATCGAGCGGCCGTCGCTGACTTCCGGATGGCCGATCAGGTCGTGCAGCTCCGACAGCTTCCACGGCACGATGTCCAGCGGCTCGGGCTCGTCGCCGGGAAGGCGCTCCGGATAGAGGTCGCGCGCGATCACGACATGGGTCATCGCGGTCATGTACGACGGCGACAGCGACAGCGTCGCCAGGATGTGCAGGTCGCGCGCGCCGAAGCCGATCTCTTCCTTGAGCTCGCGGTCGGCACCCTGCTCGACCGTCTCGTCCTGGTCCAGCCGGCCCTTGGGCACGCCGATCTCGTAGCGGTCCAGGCCCGCGGCGTACTCGCGCACCAGCAGCACGGTGTCCTCGTCGCGCATCGGCACGATGATGACGGCGCCCAGGCCGCTGCCGCGCAGCCGCTCGAACGTGCGCCGCTCGCCGTTGGAGAACTCCAGGTCCAGTTGCTCGACCCGCAGGAAGCGGCTGCCTTCGACAGGCCGCCGCGCGAGGACGGTGGGAGGTTTGCGCATCCGCGCATTGTACGCATCGCGTCCGGCCGCGCGAGCCGGGACGGCCGCGCGCAGGCCCGGCACGGCCGTCCGCACGCCTCGCTCCCGGCCGGCCGGCGGTCCCGACGCGGCCGGCGGCGGCGTCCCGCGCGCGGGGCCGGCCTTTCGCTCCCGATGCGCGAGGGCGGCGAGCCGCCTCCGTGACTTCCGGGGCTGGTCGGCGGCCGCCGTTGGCGGTATCGGTCCGCTTCGTCTCGCCGAACCGGAGCTTGCATGTCCCCGCAACGCGCGTTTTCCCTCCTCCTCCTTGCCGGCGCAGCCGCGGTCTCGCTGCCGGCCGCAGCCGATACGCGGCTGTTGCGCTTTCCCGATGTCTGCGGCGAGCGTGTCGTCTTCACCTATGCCGGCGACCTGTGGACCACGTCGGTCCAGGGCGGCACGGCGGTGCGCCTGACAGCCGGCCCCGGCCTGGAGCAGTCCGCGCGCTTCTCGCCCGACTGCTCGCGCGTCGCGTTCACCGGCCAGTACGGCGGCGACGACCAGGTCTACGTGATCGACGCGGCCGGCGGCGAGCCGACGCAGCTCACGTACTACCCGACGATCGGCCCGCTGCCGCAGCGCTGGGGTTTCGATCACCAGGTCTACGGCTGGACGCCGGACGGCCAGGCAGTGCTGTTCCGCTCCTGGCGCGACTCGATCAACACCTCGCATCCGCAGCTGTACACGATACCGGCCGCCGGTGGCCTGCCGACCGCGCTGCCGATGCCCAGCGCCGGCGTCGGCCGCTATTCGCCGGACGGCACGCGCATCGTCTACTCGCCCAAGTTCCGCGATTTCCGCACCTGGAACCGCTACGTCGGCGGCTGGGCGCAGGACCTGTACATCTACGACTTCGCGGCCAAGTCCGCCAAGAACATCACCAACGATCCCAATACCGACCGCGATCCGGTCTGGATCGGCGAGGCGGTGTACTTCCTCGCCGACCGCGGCGCCTACATGAACCTGTACCGCTACGACGTCGGCAGCGGCCAGACCCGCCAGCTCACCCACTATCAGGGCGCGGACGCGCGCTGGGCCAGCGGCGGCAGCAACGGCCTGATCGCCTACGAGGTCGACGGCACGCTGCACGTCTACGACACCAAGACCGACGAGGATCGCGCGCTGGCGATCACCGTGCCGAGCGACCTGGTGCGCGCCCGCGCCGAGGAACGCAGCGTCAAGGACCGGATCGAGGACTTCGCGCTCAGCGAGAACGGCAAGCGCGCGCTGTTCACCGCGCGCGGCGAGGTCTTCAGCGTGCCGGTGAAGGACGGCATCACGCTGAACCTGACGCACACGCCGGGCCTGCACGAGCGCGAGGCGGCCTGGTCCGCCGACGGCAAGCGCCTGGCCTACGTGTCCGACCAGGACGGCGAGGAGGCGATCTGGGTGCGCAACGCCGACGGCAGCGGCGCGGCCAAGCTCACCACCGAGTCGTTCGGCCGCCTGTACGCGCCGCGCTGGTCGCCGGACGGCTCGCGCATCGCCTTCGTCGACAGCGAAAGCCGCCTGCGCGTGGTCGCCACCGCCGGCGGCGGGCCGGCGCCGGTGATCGCCGACGACCCGGGCATCTCGCGGCGCGACTACGCCTGGTCGCCCGGCGGGCACTACCTCGCCTACACGCTGACCGACGCCGGTACCCAGGTCCAGCGCCTGTTCGTCTACGACCTCGCCGCCACGCGCAGCGTCCCGGTCGGCGGTGCCGAGGCGAGCGCCTACGGACCGGCGTTCTCGCCGGACGGCAAGCACCTGTACTTCATCGGGGATCGCGAATGGACGCCGCAGATCTCCAGCGTCGAGTGGAACTTCGCCGCCAACCGCAGTGCCGGCATCTTCGCGCTGGCGCTGCGCAAGGACGGCGCCAATCCGTTCGCGCCGAAGAACGACCGTGCCGACCAGGACGAGGACAAGGACGCCAAGGCGAACGGCAAGGACGAGGAAAAAGGTGCCAAGAAGGACGCCAAGCCCGGTGCGGTCGACGATCGCATCGACTTCGACGGCCTCGACCGCCGCCTGATCCGCGCGCCGATCGAGCCGGACAACATCGGCTGGATCGGCCTGACCGGCAAGGCGCTCTACTACGTGACCGGCGACGGCTTCTACTACGGCCGCGAGGGCGCCTACAAGAGCAAGCTCAAGGCCTACGTCTTCGACGAGCGCAAGGAGCAGGACGTGTTCGAGGACGTGCACGGGCTGGCGTTCGCGCCGGCGTCCTCCAGCGTGCTCGTGCAGAGCGGCCAGGCCTACAAGCTGATCGACCTGTCGGCCGGCAAGCCCGAACCCAAGGACGTCAAGCTGGACGGCCTCTATGCGCGGGTCGACCCGAAGGCCGAGTACGCCGCGATCTTCGGCGAAGTCTGGCGGCGCTACCGCGACCACTTCTACGTGCACAACATGCACGGCTACGACTGGAACGCGATCCGCGCCAAGTACGAGCCGATGCTGGCCTGGGTCGGTGACCGCAGCGACCTCAACTACCTGCTCGGCCAGATGGTGGCCGAGCTCAACGTCGGCCATGCCTACGTCAGCGGCGGCGACTTCCAGCTGCCGCAGCGGCCCAACGTCGGCCTGATCGGCGCGCGCTTCGAGCTGGACGCGGCCAGCGGCCGCTACCGCATCGCCCGGATCCTGGAAGGCAGCAACGACGAGGAGCGCTACCGCTCGCCGCTGACCGAGGTCGGTGTCGACGCCCGCGTCGGCGACTACGTGCTGGCGATCAACGGCCAGCCGCTGGGCGCGACCGACAATCCCTACCGCCTGCTGCGCGTCGCACCCGGCCAGCTGGTGCAGCTGACGCTCAACGCGCGGCCCAACGAGACCGGCGCGCGCACCGTGCTGGTCAAGCCGGTCGCCAACGAAATGGACCTCAACTACTACGCCTGGACCCGGCACAACCGGGCCTACGTCGAGAAGGCCAGCGGCGGCACGCTCGGCTACCTGCACATTCCCGACATGGGCCCGGACGGCATCCGCGAGTTCATCAAGGCGTTCTACCCGCAGCTGCGCAAGCAGGGCCTGGTGGTGGACGTGCGCGACAACGGCGGCGGCAACGTCTCGGCGATGATCATCGAGCGGCTGGCGCGCAAGCCGCTGGGCCTGGGCTACGGCCGCGGCTTCGAGACCATCGGCACCTACCCGCAGCAGACCTTCCTCGGCCACCTGGCCGCGTTGTGCAACGGCACGACCGCCTCGGACGGCGACATCTTCTCGTACATGTTCAAGCGCGCCAAGCTCGGCCCGCTGATCGGCGAACGCACCTGGGGCGGCGTGGTCGGCATCAGCGACTGGGGCCCGCTGATCGACGGCGGCCAGGTCAGCGTGCCGCAGTTCGCCACGGCCAGTGTCGAGGGTACGTACGTGATCGAGGGCGAGGGCGTCGAGCCGGACATCGCGGTCGAGAACGACGTCGCCGCCCAGCTCGGCGGCCGCGACCCGCAGCTCGACCGCGCGATCGACGAACTCAAGAAGGCGATCGCCGCGGCTCCGGTCGGCCTGCCGCCGCGCCCGGCCGATCCGGTCAAGACACCCGACGCGCCGAAGGGACTCGGCCGCTGAGGCCCTGACGAGGCGGCCGGCGTAGGGCCGGTCGCCTCAGCGCGCGAGGATGGACTCGTCTTTTCGCGTCTGCGGGATTACGCGGTTTCGATTCCTGCCCGGCTCCGGCTTTTGCCTTCGAGCGATCTGAAGCGCTTGGGCTTCGATGTCGATGCCGGTCTTGACCTTGCCCTTTTCGGGCCGGGGCATCCTCAGAAAAAACTCAAGCGGACATCTTTAGGAGCAAGAGCTTCCGCTCGCTCCGCGAGCGGGTGACTTTTTTCTTGGAAATAGTCACCAAAACCGCCTGCGCTGACGCGAGCCGACGCGGCTGCGCCGCGCCGGTCCCCTGCGCTTCTCGGCCAGCCAGGCGCGCTGCCCCAACGCGCTTCGCTCAGACACGGGGCAGCTCTCCGGCCTGGCCGGCCTGCGATGCTCGGCTCGCTTTAGGCGCTCCAACGGCAAAGACGGAAAGCCAAGGCAAAAGCGAAAGCCAGAGCATACGACGCGCACAAGATCGGTCGCAGGTCGCTTCCTACGGATCGCCAAAGCGCCCGGAAACCCGGCCGGTCAGTCCAGTGCGTAGCCGAACTGCTGGCGGAACTGGTCGGCGAACTCGCCGTAGGTGAAGCGCTGGTTCTGCGTGCCGGGGTGCTCGACCTTCAGCGCGCCCATCAGCGAGGCCATGCGGCCGACGGTCGGCCAGTCCAGGCCCTGCATGATCCCGTGGATCAGGCCGGCGCGGTAGGCGTCGCCGCAGCCGGTCGGATCGGAGACACGGCGCTCGTGCGCCGGCGGGATCTCGTGGGTCTCGCCGCGAGCGTGGATCAGCGAGCCGCGCGGGCCGCGCGTGACGATGTAGGCCTCGACCCGCTCGGCGATCTGCGCCGGCGTCCAGCCGGTGTTGACCTCCAGCAGCTGCGACTCGTAGTCGTTGACGGTGACGTACTGCGCCTGCTCGATGAACGCGCGGAACTCCGCGCCGTTGAACAGCGGCATCGCCTGGCCGGGATCGAAGATGAAGGGAATGCCGCGCTCGGCGAACTCCTGCGCGTGCTGGAGCATCGCCTCGCGGCCGTCCGGTGCGACGATGCCGAACGTCGCCTCCGGCACGTCGCGCACGTGGTTCTCGTACGAGCGCATCATCGCGCCGGGATGGAAGGCGGTGATCTGGTTGTCGTCCAGGTCGGTCGTGATGAACGCCTGCGCGGTGTAGAGGTCGTCCAGCGTCGAGACGTAGCGCATGTCGATGCCGCAGCGCGTGAAATGCTCGTGGTACGGGCCGAAATCCTGCCCGACCGTCGCCATCGGCAGCGGCGCGGCGCCGAGCAGCTTGAGGTTGTAGGCGATGTTGCCGGCGCAGCCGCCGAACTCGCGCCGCATGCGCGGCACCAGGAACGACACGTTGAGGATGTGGACCTGGTCGGGAAGGATGTGATTCTTGAACTGGTCCTGGAACACCATGATGGTGTCGTACGCGAGCGAACCGCAGATCAGTGCTGACATGAACGGTGTTTTCCTTCCCCGGATGGCGTGAACGAATGCAGGCGTCCGCGCCGGCGGCGCGGACAAACGGCGCGATTGTCGCAGATCGGGCCGCCCGGTGGCGGCGTCAGGCCGGTCCGGCCAGCCGCTCGCGCAGCAGCGCGTTGAGCCGCTGCGGATGGGCCTTGCCGCCGGTCGCCTTCATGACCTGGCCGACCAGGAAGCCGAGCACCTTGTCCTGCCCGGCCCGGACCTGGGCGGCCTGCGCCGGATGCGCGGCGATCACCGCGTCGATCGCGACCAGTAGCGCACCCTCGTCGCTGATCTGCACCAGGCCGCGCGCGGCGATGACGGCATCGGCGTCGCCCTCGCCGGCCACCATCGCGGCGAACACGTCCTTGGCCTGCTTGCCGGAAATGACGCCCTCGCGCAGCCGGCGCAGCAGCAGCGCCAGCGCCGCCGGCGCCAGCGGCGCGTGCTCGATCGGCGTGGCCGCGGCATTGAGCGCGGCGGCCAGCTCGCCGAGCACCCAGTTGGCGGCGAGCTTGGCCTCGCCCGGCAGCGCCGCCAGCAGCGCCTCGAAGTAGTCCGACGTCGCCCGGTCGGCGCACAGCTGGTCGGCGTCCTGGGCCGGCAGGCCCAGCACCTCGACATAGCGCTGCCAGCGCGCGTCCGGCAGTTCCGGCAGCGCGGCGCGCACCGTGGCGACCAGCGCCTCGGGGATCGCCAGCGGCGGCAGGTCCGGATCGGGGAAGTAGCGGTAGTCGTCGGCCGACTCCTTGCTGCGCATCGGCCGCGTGCGGTCGTGCGCGGCATCGTAGAGCCGCGTTTCCTGGACGATCGCCTCGCCGTTCTCGAGCGCGCGGATCTGCCGCTCGATCTCGTAGGCGATCGCCTTCTCGACGAAGCGGAACGAATTGACGTTCTTGATCTCGGTACGCGTGCCGAGCGGCGCATCGGCCGAGCGGCGCACCGAGACGTTGGCGTCGCAGCGGAACGAACCTTCCTGCATGTTGCCGTCGCAGATGCCCAGCCAGCGCACCAGGCGATGCATCGTGCGCAGGTAGGCCACCGCCTCGGCCGGCGAGTGCAGCACCGGCGCCGAGACGATCTCCAGCAGCGGCACGCCGGCCCGGTTGAGGTCGATGCCGGTCTGCACCGGGAACGCATCGTGCAGCGACTTGCCGGCATCCTCTTCCAGGTGCGCGCGCTCGATCCGCACGGAAAGCGTGCGTCCGTCGTCCAGCCGCACCTGCAGGCGCCCCTCGCCGACCACCGGCTGCTCGTACTGGCTGATCTGGTAGCCCTTGGGCAGGTCCGGGTAGAAGTAGTTCTTGCGCGCGAACACCGAGCGCGGCGCGAGCGCGGCATCGATCGCCAGGCCGAGCGCCACCGCCATGCGCACCGCTTCGGCATTGGCGCTGGGCAGGGTGCCGGGCAGGCCCACGTCGATCATCGACGCCTGGCTGTTGGGTTCGGCGCCGTAGGCGGCCGATGCGCCCGAGAACAGCTTGCTGCGCGTGGCCAGCTGGGCGTGGATCTCCAGGCCGATCACCGGCTGCCAGCTCATGGCTTGCCTCCCGCGCGCTGCCGGTGCCAGTCGGTCGCCTGCTGGAAGCGGTGGGCGGCGGCCAGCAGGCGCGCCTCGGCGAACGCCGGCGCGATCAGCTGCAGGCCCACCGGCAAGCCGGCGTGGAAGCCGGCCGGGATCGAGACCGCCGGCAGGCCGGCCAGGTTGACCGCGACCGTGTTGATGTCGGCGGCGATCATCGCCAGCGGATCGGCGTGCTTCTCGCCGAGGCCGAACGCCACGGTCGGTGCCGTCGGCCCGGCGATCAGGTCGACCGCCGCGAACGCCGCATCGAAATCGCCGGCGATCAGCCGGCGTACCTTCTGCGCGCGCAGGTAGTAGGCATCGTAGTAGCCGGCCGACAGCGCGAACGTGCCGATCAGGATGCGCCGGCGCACCTCGGCGCCGAAGCCCTCGGCGCGGCTGCGCGTGTAGAGGTCCTCCAGGCTGCGGGGATTCGCGCAGCGATGGCCGAAGCGCACGCCGTCGTAGCGCGACAGGTTGCTGGACGCCTCGGCCGGCGCGATCACGTAGTAGGCCGGGATCGCCAGGTGCGCATGCGGCAGGTCGATCTCGACCAGGCGCGCGCCGAGCCGCTCGTACTCGGCCAGCGCCGCGCGCACGGTCGCCGCCACGCCATCCTCGACGCCCGCGCCGAAGTACGGCCGGGCGATGCCGATGCGCAGGCCGGCGAGCGGTGCGTCGAGCGCGCCGGCGTAGTCCTCGGCCGGACGGTCGGCGCTGGTGGCGTCGCGCACATCGTGGCCGGCGATCGCGCCGAGCACGTACGCGCAGTCCTCGGCGCTGCGCGCCAGCACGCCGGGGCAGTCCAGGCTGGAGGCATAGGCCACCAGGCCCCAGCGCGAGACGCGGCCGTAGGTCGGTTTCAGGCCGGTCACGCCGCAGAACGCGGCCGGCTGGCGCACCGAGCCGCCGGTGTCGCTGCCGGTGGCGAACGGCACGATGCCGGCGGCGACCGCCGCCGCCGAGCCGCCGGACGAGCCGCCCGGCACGCGCGTGATGTCCCAGGGATTGCGCACTGCGCCGTAGTGGCTGTTCTCGTTCGACGAGCCCATCGCGAACTCGTCGAGGTTGGTCTTGCCGATCGAGACCGCGCCGGCCGCGCCCAGGCGCTCGCCGACCGCCGATTCGTACGGCGGCACGAAACCCTCGAGCATGCGCGAGGCGCAGGTGGTGCGCAGGCCCTGCGTGCAGAAGTTGTCCTTCTGCGCGAACGGGATGCCGGCCAGCGGACCGGCCACCGGCGCCGGCGTGCGTGGGTCCGGGCTGATGAACGCGTTGAGCGCGGCGGCCGCGGTGGCGCGGCGGCGCGCCTCGTCCGCGAGGTCCGCCGCCGCGAGGCGGCCTTCGGCCAGCGCCTGCACGCAGGCACGCACACCGTGGTCGAGCGGATGGCTCATTCGATGACCTTGGGAACCAGGTACAGATCCATGCGTGCCTCCGGCGCCAGTGCCAGCAGGGCCTCGCGCGCGTCGCCCTCGGTGACCGCATCGGGCCGTGCCGCCAGGGCCAGGCCGAGCGGATGCGCCATCGGTTCCACCGCGTCGACCGCCGCGTCCTGCAGCTCGCCGACGCGGTCGAGCATGCGCGCGATGGCGGTGCCGAGCGGGGCGATCTCGTCGTCGGCCAGCGCCAGGCGAGCAAGCCGGGCACAGCGCCGCAGGTGGTCGGCGTCGAAGGACATGGCCGTGGAACTCGCGGGAAATGGCAAAACCTTAACATATTGCAGCGCAGCGAAGTGCCGGCCAACTTCATGCCCGCTCCGCAGACGCTCACGTAAACCTTGGCGCCACAAGGCTTTATTAACGCAATCGCTCCTTGCCTGCACCCGGACTACTGTCTAGACTGATCTGCTTTTCCGCCCCTCCAATCCCGGCCCTCTTCAATGTTCAAACGCGTTCGTGGAATGTTTTCCAACGATCTGTCGATCGACCTCGGCACCGCCAACACCCTCATCTACGTCCGCGGACAGGGCATCGTGCTCGACGAACCCTCGGTGGTCGCGATCCGCCAGGACCGCGGACCGGGCGGCCCGCGCAGCGTCGCGGCGGTCGGCACCGAAGCCAAGCGCATGCTCGGCCGCACGCCCGGCAACATCGTCACGGTGCGACCGCTCAAGGACGGCGTGATCGCCGACTTCTCGATGACCGAGGAGATGCTCAAGCAGTTCATCAAGCGCGCGCACAAGTCGCGCCTGTTCCGCCCGAGCCCGCGCGTGCTGGTCTGCGTGCCGTGCGGCTCGACCCAGGTCGAGCGCCGGGCGATCAAGGAATCGGCCGAGAGCGCCGGTGCACGCGACGTGTTCCTGGTCGAGGAACCGATGGCCGCCGCGATCGGCGCCGGCATCCCGGTCGGCGAAGCGCGCGGCTCGATGGTGCTGGACATCGGCGGCGGCACCTCGGAAGTCGCGGTGATCTCGCTCAACGGCATCGTCTACGCGCAATCGGTACGCATCGGCGGCGACCGCTTCGACGAGGCGATCATCAACTACGTGCGCCGCAACCACGGCACGCTGATCGGCGAGGCCACGGCCGAGCGGATCAAGATGGAGGTCGGCTGCGCCTACCCGCAATCGGAAGTGCGCGAGATCGAGGTCTCCGGACGCAACCTCGCCGAGGGCGTGCCGCGCATGTTCACGATCAATTCCAACGAGATCCTCGAAGCGCTGCACGAGCCGCTGGCCGGCATCGTCAGCGCGGTCAAGAGCGCGCTCGAGCAGACGCCGCCGGAACTGTGCTCGGACGTGGCCGAGCGCGGCATCGTCCTGACCGGCGGCGGCGCCCTGCTGCGCGACCTCGACCGCCTGATCTCGGAAGAGACCGGCCTGCACGTGTTCGTCGCCGACAACCCGCTGACCTGCGTGGCCCGCGGCGGCGGCCGCGCCCTGGAAATGGTCGACCAGCACGGCGGCGACTTCTTCGCGCCGGAATGAACCGGCGGCCGGCGTCGTACCGTGGACCGTGCCGCGCGCCCTCGTGGTGCGCGGCCGGCGCCTGCGCGGCGCGGCGGCCGGCACCGGTCCTCTGACGTAGCATTGCTCCTGCCGCAGATCGGCACCCCGGACACCCGATGGCCCTGGCACCCGGCGACAACGCGACCTTGTTCTCCGCGGGCGCAGCGAGCACGCTGCGGCTGATCGTCTACCTGGCCGCCGCGGCGATCCTGATGATCGTCGACCACCGCGGCGGCTACCTGCAGACCCTGCGCGGCCACGCCAGCCTGCTGGTCGAGCCGGCCTACCGGCTGGCCGCCCTGCCCGCCGACGCCGCACGTGCCACGCGCACCGCCGTCGCCTCGCAGAGCGCCCTGGTCGCCGAGAACCGCGAGCTGCGCGAAGCGCTGCTGCTGGCGCAGGCGCGCCTCAACCGCGCCGACGCGGTCGCCGCGCAGAACGAGCGCCTGCAGGACCTGCTCGAGGCGCAGAAGAGCCTCGGCCTCTCGGTGCAGATGGCCAGCCTCCTCGACATCGACATCGACCCGGGCCGGCGCCGCCTGGTCATCAACCGGGGCACGCGCCAAGGCGTCAGCGTCGGCCAGCCGGTGATCGACGCCCTCGGCATCATGGGCCAGGTCGTCGAGGTACTGCCCAACACCGCCGTGGTGATGCTGCTGACCGATCCCGGCCACGCCATCCCGGTGACGATCGAGCGCACCGGCATGCGCACGATCGCCTACGGCGACAAGGAAGCACGCGACCTGCTGGAACTGTCGAACATCCCGACCAGCGCGGACGTCCAGGTCGGCGACAAGCTGATCACCTCCGGCCTCGGCGGACGCTTCCCGTCCGGCTTCCCGGTCGGCGAGATCCGCGACGTGCGCAACGACGACACCGGCATGTTCGCCACGGCGCTGGCCACGCCGGCCGCGGCGATCAACCGCAGCAGCGAAGTGCTGCTGCTGCACGACCTGCCGCAGCCCTACGGCCCGCCGCAGCCCCAGGTGGACGCCACCGCGCCCGCCACGGTCGCGCCCGCGCCCGCACCGGAGCCCGTGCCATGAACCGCGCCCGCGCCCAGGGCTGGCTGTTCGCCGGCAGCATCGCGCTGGCGATGCTGCTGCAGCTGATGCCGCTGCCGGCGATGCTGCTGCCGATCAAGCCGTACTGGCTGGCCCTGGTGCTGGTCTATTGGGCGATCGAGACGCCGGACCGGGTCGGCCTCGGCTTCGCCTTCCTGCTGGGCCTCGCCGGCGACGTGCTCGCCGGCCAGCTGCTCGGCGAGCACGCCCTGCGCCTGACCGCGCTGGCCTTCATCGTGCTGCGCTTCCGCGCGCGCCTGCGCTTCTTCCCGGTCTGGCAGCAGACCCTGGCCGTGCTCGCGCTGCTGTTCAACGACCGCATCGTCGTGCTGATGGTGCGCGGCTTCTCCGGCGATCCGATGCCGCCCGCCACGTTCTGGCTGTCGCCGCTGGTCGGCGCGACGGTATGGCCGTTCGTCTTCATCCTGCTGGACGACCTGCGGTCGCGCCTGCGCGGACGCGAGGCATGAAGCGCGTCCGCAAGCCGATGAAGGACAACCGCCACGAAGGCGAGCTGTTCCGCCGGCGCGCGGTCGCCGCATTCGCGCTGGCCTTCCTCGGCATCGTCGGTCTCGCCGGCCGCTTCTACTGGCTGCAGGTGCTGCGTCACGACGACTACAGCGCGCGCGCCGACTCCAACCGCATCTCGATGCGCCACATCGCGCCGTCGCGCGGCCTGATCTACGACCGCAACGGCGTGCTGCTGGCCGACAACGTCGCCGCGTTCCGGCTCGAGGTGGTTCCCGAGCGCGTTCCCGACATGGCCCGGATGCTGGGCGAGCTGCGCGAGGTGGTGGCGCTCGGCGACGAGGACATCGAGCGCTTCGACGCACTGCGCAGGTCGCGGCGCTCGTACATGAGCATCCCGCTGCGGATGAAGCTGGCCGAGGAAGAGATCGCCCGCTTCTCGGTCGAGCGCTGGCGCTTCCCGGGCGTGGACGTCGTCCCGTACCTGACGCGCTCCTATCCGCTCGGCAAGGATTTCGGCCACGTCATCGGCTACGTCGGGCGGCTCGATACGGACGACCTCGCCCGCGTCGACGCCACCCGCTACGACGGCACCACGCACATCGGCAAGACCGGCATCGAGCGCTACTACGAGAACCTGCTGCACGGCGAGCCCGGCTACGAGCTGGTCGAGGTCAACGCCAATCGGCGGCCGCTGCGCACGCTCGAACGCAGCGCGCCGATCCCGGGCAAGAACCTCTACCTCAGCATCGACGCGCGCCTGCAGCGCGCCGCCGAGGAAGCCTTCGGCGGCGCGACCGGCGCGCTGGTGGCGATCGACCCGCGCAACGGCGAAGTGCTGGCCCTGGTCAGCATCCCCGGGTTCGATCCGAACCTGTTCGTCAACGGCATCAGCCGCACCGACTACCGCACCCTGCTCGAAGCGCCCGACCGGCCGCTGTTCAACCGCGCGCTGATCGGCACTTTCGAGCCCGGCTCGACGATCAAGCCGTTCATGGCGCTGGCAGGCCTCGAACTGGGCGTGCGCAAGCGCGCCGACACGGTCCTTTCCACCGGCGAGTTCTTCATTCCCGGCCAGCCGCGCGCCTATCGCGACTGGCGCCGCGGCGGCCACGGCCGCGTCGACGTGGTGGAGGCGCTGGCGCAGTCGGTCAACACCTACTTCTATTCGCTGGCGCTGGACCTCGGCATCGACCGCATGTCGCAGTACCTCGGGCAATTCGGCTTCGGTGCGCCGACCGGTATCGACCTGGCCGGCGAAGGGCGCGGCATCCTGCCGTCGCGCGAATGGAAGCGCGGCGCCCAGAACCAGCCCTGGTTCCCGGGCGAAACGGTCATCGCCGGCATCGGCCAGGGCTACTGGACCGCCACGCCGATCCAGCTCGCCTACGCCACCGCCACGCTCGCCGCCCGCGGTGTCGCACACCGGCCGCACCTGCTCAAGGCGACGCAGGACAGCTTCAATGCGCCGATCGCCGACGTCGAGCAGCCGCCGGCGCCGCCGTCGATGATCCGCGACCCGGCCAACTGGGCCATCGTCGAGCAGGGCATGATCGCCGTCGTCAACGGCCCCACCGGCACCGCCCGGCGTGTCGCCGAAGGCGCCACCTACGTGATCGCCGGCAAGACCGGTACCGCGCAACGCTTCTCGCGCACCGAAACGAACGAGCAGGCCCTGTCGGCACTCGATGCCAGGCAGAAGTACAAGGCGTTGTTCGTGGCGTTCGCCCCGGCCGACGAGCCGCGCATCGCACTCGGCCTGGTCCTGGAATTCGCCGCCAGTGGTTCGGCCGATGCCGCGCCGCTGGCCCGGCGCGTCCTCGACGCCTGGCTGCAGCCCGATGCCGTTCCCGCCATCGCCAGCGGAGCCGCCGCGCCGTGATCGCCGCCCTGCGCCACGCCACCCGCCGCTGGCTGTGGCGGCTGCAGCATCGCCCGCGCCTGGACTATCCGCTGCTCGGCGCGATCGCCCTGCTCGGCGCGATCGGCCTGGCCACGCTCTACAGCGCCGATCCGCGCCTGGTCGTCAACCAATCCGTCCGCTTCGCGCTCGGCGCCGCGCTGATGCTGCTGATCTCGCGGATCCCGCCGAGCACCTTGCGCAACTGGACGCCCTGGCTCTACGGCGGCAGCCTCGGGCTGCTGGTCCTGGTCGCGCTGCTCGGCGAAGGTCGCGGCGCGCACCGCTGGCTCGACTTCGGCTTCGTCCGCTTCCAGCCGTCCGAACTGCTCAAGCTGACGATGCCGATGATGATGGCCTGGTACCTCAACCGGCGGCCGCTGCCGCCGGACTGGACGACCCTGGCCGGCGCCGTCGTGCTGATCGCCATTCCCGCCGGCCTGATCGCCGAGCAGCCCGACCTCGGCACCGCCCTGCTGATCGTCGCCAGCGGCCTGTTCGGCATCTTCCTGGCGGGACTGTCGTGGTGGCGCATCGGCTTGATCGGCGGCACCGTCGCCGCCGCCGCGCCGGTCGCCTGGGTGTTCATGCACGAATACCAGCGCAACCGCGTGCGCATGCTGCTCGACCCCGACTCCGACCCGCTGGGCCTGGGCTGGCACATCATCCAGTCCAAGATCGCCGTCGGCTCCGGCGGCCTCTGGGGCAAGGGCTGGCACCGCGGCACGCAATCCCAGCTGGACTTCCTGCCCGAGCACACCACCGACTTCGTCTTCTCGCTGTATTCGGAGGAGTTCGGCCTGGTCGGCGTCGTGCTGCTGCTGGCCCTGTACCTGTTCATCATCGGCCGCAGCCTGTGGATCGCCGCCAACGCCAAGGACACCTACTCGCGCCTGCTGGCCGGCGCGATCAGCCTGGCGTTCTGCGTCTACGTGATCGTCAACGGCGGCATGATCAGCGGCGTGCTGCCGGTGGTCGGCGTGCCGCTGCCGCTGATGAGCTACGGCGGCACCTCGGCCGTCTCGCTGCTGGCCGGCTTCGGCGTGCTGATGTCGATCCACGCGCACCGGAAGATGGTTGCGCGCTGAGGCGCGACGAACGGGTCAATCGAAATCCGCATAAAGAAGCCGATCGGTCACCAGCAACTCCGTGGCAACGTTGTCGAGCAGTTGGGTTTCGAACCACCCGTAAGGCGCATACGCCTCTGCAATGATGGAGACAGCGCCAGGCGCCAGCACCCGTGCCGTAGCCGTCAGATGCGCCGAGGCACCCGGCTCCAGATCCAGATGCGCACGGATCCCACCCGGTGTCCGCGTCGCGGTACAGAGTCCTCCCCCCACGATTTCACAGGTCAGGTCCGATACGCCCAAGCGGTCGGCGAACAGACCCGGCGCTGCGGGACGGCCCATATGCACGAACGCCATCGCATCGGCGACCGCTTGTCCGCCACTGTAGGCGACCGTTGCGGAAAGCGTGAACGACGCACCAGGCTCGACTCTCTCCGGCAAGGCGGCAAGGGAAACGGCGAGCCCACCGGGATTGCCGCGCTCCGGTGCGGTGAGCCGACCAATCCAGGGGCCGGCCGCATGGCCTGGGCGATAGGCTTCGCCGGACGAGAACCGGTCGCCACCGGCGATGCGTGGTCCCCACGAAGTCCTGTCGGTAGCCACGGCCTCGTCCAGCGTCGAAGCAACGGCAAGCACCCTGCCGTCGAGGAAGATCCCGGTCGTCGAATCGAAACGGGTCAGGAACGTCCGCGCACCATCCGACTGCGTCGCGAGGACAACACCTTCAGCAATCTCCTGGACCGTGGTTTCGGCGCGTGGCGCACCCACTGGACCATCGAAGCGGTTGACCCACATCGGCGCGCCTGACTGCCGGTCCAGCCGCATCAACAGGCCGGTCCGGCCGGACAGATCCAGGCGTGAACCGCCCACGTAGAGGTCGCCGTCATCGCCGATGCGCCCGGAGACGAGCCGGTGGCCGCCCCCCGCTTCCGTGAAAGCACGGCTCCAGCGCACCGAACCGTCCGTCGCCGAAACCGCCGAAATCAAGCCATCCGCGGTCCACAGGTAGATGTCACCGTCCGCCGCCGCGAGAAAGACACCGCGGAAACTGCAGTCATCGCGCCAGCGCTCCGAACCGTCGGTACCCGAGAGCAGCAATGCGCACCTGGGGTACCGTGGAACCTCGAACGAGAAAACATCGTTGCCGACCAGCCAGAAAGCCGGTGCGCCAGAATCTCCCAGTTCGGTCGGAAGCGCCCTTCTCCAGCCAGAAACACCCGTCGCCCCGTCAAGCTTCTCGATCCAACGCTGGTACACCCCCATGCCGTTATTGGAAGTGACCGTAACGATGATGTCTCCCACTGCGTCCAGGTCGAAACCGACTTGACCGGGCTGCCTGCTTCCCTCAACCAGAGGCCGATGCCAACGCAACGTCGCGCCATCGGCGGAGTATCTCGCCAGATAGCCACAACACGTGCCGCCGCCTGCAACGAGCAGCAGGTCGCCGTCGGATGCACGCCGGACACGACCCCACTGATAGCCGCCGCGCGGGGCTTCTACCGGAAACACGGCTTGCCAGAGAATGGCGCCTTCCTGGTCGAAGCGCTTGACGCGGATCTGCGTCCCCTCATCCGCATCCTCCAGCGACGCCACCAGCCATTCCTCGCCATCCTGCACGGCGTCGCTGCTTGCCGTCTGCGGCAGCGCCGGGTACTTGGCCGCCTGTACGTTTCCGGTAGCGCGGTCCAGCCGCATGACTCCGCTGGTACAGGACGACTCCGTAACGCAGTTCGCGCCCGCCACGCGTATGACATCGCCGGACACCAGAACATCCCGGGGGCGGAGTGTGAGCCCCGGAGCAGTGCCTTCGAGCTCGCGGCGCCAGACGGTCGTGCCATCGTCGATCGAGAGGCGCTCGACGAACCCTCGCGATTGCGCATTGTCGACACCCGCCAGGAACACCTGCGCACCGGCGACTTCGACACGCGGCAGGCCCTGCAGATCCAGGAGGCGTGACCAGACCACCGCTCCGGTAGCCGCATCGAGGCATTCCAAGCGCTGTTCCGAGCCCTCGACGACGTATCCCACCCACCGGGTGCTGCCGTCGGTTTCCAACGCGAACCAGTTGCCCGGGCGGCTCCAGACGACGGCGCCGGTGTCGCTCCTGAGCTTGACCAGCTCGCGCAGGCCCGTCGTTCCGAACCGCTCCAGTACGACGCCCTGCGCATCGACGAGGTTGACGTTCGGTAGCCAATCGGTATCGGTATTGCCGATCGACAACTGTTTCGTCCAGAGGGGTGTCAGGTCCGGCCCGAGCTTGAGCAGGCGCTGATGGAAGGTGTAGTTCTCCGAGCGACACAAGGCCGTCACGTAGACGTTGTCTGCCTCGTCCGCGCCCAGCGGGATACCCGCGCAGGCGTACGTGGGAAGCAGCGAGAAATCGCGTACATCCAGCACGGCCCCGGTGAACCTGTCGACCCTGGAAACGGACCAGGTGTCGGCCAGTCCGCGGATGTCCTGATTCTCCGTCAGGATCAGATCGCCGTTGCCGAAAACGCCGACCCTGGCAGGATGATGCCGCTCCGTATCGACATGCCGAGACCACAGCAGGCGGCCATCTGCGGAGAACCGCGCAATGCCCTGGCGGAGGACCAGGGCGCCCCCGTCCGCCAACGATCGGCCACTGATCGCATCGCCATACCTGCCGAGCCAGGTGCCACCAACGGTGCGTTGATGGACGACGGTATCATCGGGGCCGGACATCAACGACAGCACCGGTGTTCCCTGGGTGTCGCGCGCAAAGAAGTAGTAGCCGCCGTCAGGTCCGGCGGCCAATGCCGACGGTGGCTCGAACGAAGCCACTGGGCCGTACTCGAACATCCAACCCGTGGTCAGCGCCTGCACCGGATCGAAACGCGTTTCCCAGGCGATGCCTGGCTGCTGCGCAATGGCAACCGGGGCCGCCATCGCCAGGCTCGCCAAAGCCCATGTGTGAATGTGCGACGGCGTGCTGCGTCCCATGACTCCCCTGCCCCTGACCGTTGGAAGCGCGGATTCTATCGCCTGGCGCTTTCACGGATCGAATCGTCGCGGCATGGCGCATCCGCGTTCAAGCAAGACGCGCGGCCGAGGACCCCGCGCCGGCGCGAGTCCGTGCAGAGATCGACAACCAGGGAACGTGCAAGATCGGTGCTCTGGCACATCACGCTATGATGGTGCCCCTATCCAACGCGCCCCTGCTCGAGCCGAATGTCCAGAAAAATCATCCGCCGCCGCTCGCCGATCCACGGCAACGGCGTCTTCGCCGCCACCGACCTTCCCGCCGACATCGACCTGATCGAGTACCGCGGCCGCCGCCTCACCCATGTGCAGGCCGACAAGCTCTACGGCGACACCGCCGAGGACGGCCACACGTTCCTGTTCATCCTCAACGATCGCTACGTGATCGACGCCAACGTGGACGGCAATGTCGCGCGCTGGATCAACACCAGTTGCAAGCCCAACTGCCAGGCGGTGGTGGAAGAGGCCCCCGGCCGCGACCGGCGCGCCGACCGCGTCGTCATCCGTACGCTGCGGTCGATCCGGGCCGGCGAGGAACTGAGCTACGACTACGGCATCACCATCGATGGGCGCATCACCGAGCGCCTGAAGCGGATCTGGGCCTGCCACTGCGGCAAGCGCGGCTGCACCGGCACGATGCTCAAGCCCAAGCGCGCACGCAGCGGCTGAACGGGCGGGCGGACCGCACGGCGCGCAGCCATCGTCCGCGGTATCCTCTGCCCGGCCGCTCTGCGGCCCCGTCCGGGCGTGCCGCTGGCCGATCCGGGCCGGGGCTCGCCACGAGGCGGATGCGTCGACGGAGGACGGCATGAAGACAATTGCGGTCGTAGGGCTGAGCGACGAGGACGCTGCCCACCTGCGCCTGCTGGTCCGCAAGGCCGAGTCCTCGCTGAAGATGCCGTGGCGCTGGGGCACCGAGAGCGAGGCGGACCTGGTCGTCGTCGACCCGGCCAGCTTCGCCGGCCTGATGGCGCGCTCACGCGCCCGCGTGCAGGGCATCCGCTGCGCGCTGCTCGATGGCGGCAACGGGGTTCCCGAAGGCGAGGACCCCGTGTTGCACAAGCCGTTGAAGCTCGACGCACTGGTGGCCCTGCTGCATCAGGTGGCGGCGCAGTCACAGCCGTCCCCGGTCGTGGCGCCCCGCCACCAGGATTTCTACTTCGGCGATCTCGGCGACACGCCGACCGACTCGGCCTTGCCGGCGCCCCTGGCGGCCGCCGTCCCGCCGGCGTTCCAGTCCGGGCTCGACGAACTGCTGCGCGTCCATCCCGAGGCCGACCCCGCGCCGCGCCCTCCGGCCGGCCGGCTGGACCAGGACACCTCGATCGCGCCGGCAGCACGTCCGCGCGATGCCGGTCCCGTCGGACCGGCCCAGAAGGATCCGGACGCATTGCGATCGCGCCTGCGCGATCGCCAGGTCACGGCCGCGCAAGGCGCTCCCTCCACGCGGTCGGCCGATGATGCGCGGACGCATGGGCTGAGCGAGTACCTCACCGGCTCCGTGCTGGCCGGTCCTTCGGCGATCGCGTTGCCGGATGCGCCGGAGCTGATCGTCGATCCGCGCAGCCAGGTCTTCCACGCCAGCGGCAGCCTGCGCGACCTGGAGCCCTACTGCCGGCAGCCGCTGCGGCGCGGCGATTGGCGCCCGCTGACCAGTGCCGGACTGGCGCGGCTGCAGGCCGCCGGTGCCGGCCAACCGGTCCAGCGCCTGCTGTGGCTGTGCGCGCTGCTCGGCTCGGACGGCCGGCTGGCACCGCACCTGGACCCCGGCGGCACCTACCTGCTCAAGCGCTGGCTGGAGATCGACCGCGGCTATGCGCGCCAGTTCCGCATCGCCTCGGTGATGGTGCAACCGCAGCGGATCCACGACATCGCGCGCGCATCGGACGCGGCGATGGGCGAGGTGTTCGACACGATCAACGCCTTCGATGCGATCGGCTATCTGCAATGGACGCCGCGTTCGCCGCGCCACGCGGATGAGAACGGCGGGGCGTTCGCCGCGCTGATGCGCCGGCTGCGCAAGCCGATCGGCCGGAGCTGACGGGCGGCAGGACCGCCTTTCCGGGCTGCGCTTCGGAGGCGATGCGCTCGCGCCCCACGCGGCTTGATATCCGATTCACAGGCCTGGCCGAAGCTGCGCGCTCCGCAACCGAGCGCCGACGACGATGCCCGAGCTTTCTCCCCGATCCCGCCTCGCAGACGCCACCGGCGCAAGCGGCCGCCTGTCCGACGGTCTGGCCTTCCTGCGCGGCTGGCTGCGCAATCCTCGGCGCGTCGGCGCCATCGCCCCGTCTTCGCCGGCGCTGGCGCGGCTGATCTGCAGCGAGATCGAACCCGGGCAGGCCCCGGTGATCGAGCTCGGTCCCGGCACCGGCGTCTTCACGCAGGCACTGCTCGCGCGTGGCCTGGCGCCCACGCAGCTCACCCTGGTCGAGGCCGCACCCTGCTTCGCCGAACGGTTGCGACGCCGCTTTCCGCAGGCGCGGGTGCTGCATCTGGATGCCACGCGACTCGCGACACTGGCCCTGTTTCCCGACGCCCGCGTCGGCGCCGCCGTCAGTGGACTGCCGTTGCGCGCGATGACGCCTGCCGCGGTCGAGGCGATCACGGCCGGCCTCTTCCACTGGCTGGCGCCGGGGGCATGCCTGTACCAGTTCACCTATGGCTTGCGTTGTCCGATACCTGTGCCGGTGTTGCGACGGCACGGCCTGAAGGCCCGGCGGCTGGGCCGCGTCTGGGGCAACCTGCCGCCGGCGACGGTCTATCGCATCGCGCGCATCGCCGACACGCAGGTGGCGCCGGCTTCCTAGCCGATCGGGTATGCCCGGCATCGCGCCTTCGACGCGCCGTCCGGTGCGGCGTCCGCAGTCGATCCGGAGCGCCCGCAGCGACAACGGGAATATGCCGGTGACGATCGGTGCGCAGACACCAGGGCGCGGGGCCTCGCCGACCGGAGGGCGCGAATCGACGTAGACAGGACAGGCGATGCAGGCTCCTCCGGTCGATCTGCACGACCGGCCGGGCAATGCCTTCACCGTTCGCTCAAGGTCCGCGCGACCCGCCGGCCTTGCCGGTGCCGGGGAGTTCGGCGCTGGCGGCCGTGCCGCCGGTCTTCTTCGGAAGCGGCGGACTCAGGCGCTTCTTGACGCCGGTCTGGCTGACCGCATCGATCTGGTAGTAGTACGTGGTGCCCGCAACGACATCGCGATCGACGTAGCGGTATTCGCCCTGGCTCGGGCTGGTACGAATGATGTCCTTGTTGAGCCGCAGGAACGGGCCCTCCGCTGCCGGTCCGCGGTAGACGACGAACCCGTACGCGCGATCCAGGTCGCGCGCGGTCCAGCTGAGCGTGTTCACCGGCGCTGGCGCTTGTGCCGATGCCACGGCCGCGCCGCCGAGCAGGATGCTGCCGGACAGCAGCAGGCAAGCCCGGCGCCTCATGGCTGGCCCCCCTTCTTTTCCCCGTCCACCTTGATGTCTTCCTCTCCGGTCACGACGCCGAGCGAGTGGACGTTCGTGTCCGGCCCGACGACCAGGCCCGAGAACGGCAGCTCCACGCTCTCCTCGCGCCCCTCGAACCAGACCGTGGCCGCGCGCTTGGAGATCAGGCGCGCCTGGGCGGTGTCCAGGTCCATGCGCAGGTGGACGCAGCCCTCGCCGCACGGCTTGGACGAGAACGCCAGATCCTCGCCGACCTGCGCCACGCGCGTGATCGACAACGGTTTGCCGTCCACGGCACGCAGCGTGATTTCCTGCACCGCCGGTTCGCCCTGCTTCACGGCCCCGAAACTGATGGTCGCGGGCATGGCGTTGACGTCGCCGTAGACATGCGCACGCACACCGACCGCCAGCAGCGGCTGATCGGCGACGTTGGTCTTGACGAGGACATGACCGGACAGCTCGCCCAGCGGTGCGGACGGCAGCAGGACCGTGCGAAGCTCGGCCGACTGGACGTCCGCCCCCGGCGCCCGCGGAACCACCATCACCGACAGCCAGTACGGCTTCTGCACGATCTCCAGCACCGACAGCGGGGCGGCCTGGTAACTGCTGATCCCGACCAGCTTCGGCGATGCCTCCGAACGCCGGACGTAGCCCAGGTCGACCTGCGGCCGCTCCGGTGCATAGGCCGACTGGACGAAGACGGGAAAGCTCAGGCGCAGTCGCCCGGTATCGGGACTGATGACGTCGAAGTGGACCGTCTGCAGGCCCAGCGTGTCACCCACCGGCTGCTCCACCGTGACGCGCGTCTCCGCACCGGGCGCGAGCACGACCGGATCGAAGCGGGCGGTGCCGTCGCCGGTGAGCGACGCGACCTGCGCGATGCTCACCGGCGACGGACCGGTATTGCCGACCAGGAAGGCCTGCGTCGCGACGGCCCGCTGGTAGACCTCGACCGGCAGGCAGGCCGACGGCAGGCAGCGCGCCTGCAGCGACGTCACCGCCGGCTCTCCCTTGGGGCCTTTTTCGGCCGCCACGTCACGGGCGATCGCCTCCTGCGCGCCCGCGCCGGCCGCCGCAAGGGCGAGGGCAAGGGCGAGCCGGGAGATCCTCATCGAGGCCCGCATCGGCCTGACGGGCATTGGCACAGGCCGTACCGTCCGGTCAGTCGATCCGGAACTCCTTCAGCGATACCGGGAAGGTGCCGGTCACGTTGAGCGTGTAGCTGCCGCAGCAGTCGGCGTCACCGATCGGATAGAACGAATCGACGTAGACGTAGTAGGTCGTGCCGGCGGTGAGCGTCGGCGTGATCGCAGGCGCCGTGACGCTGGGCTCGTCGTCGCTGCCGGCGACGCAGCTGGAGGCATCGCCGCAGGTGCCGAGGATGTAGATGTGCGGATCGAAGGTGGCGTTGGAGATCGCGAAGGTCATCGCGTTGCCGGTACCCGGCGTCACCACCCATACATCGTCGGGCCCCTGGGCATTCACGGGGTTGGTGAATTCGCTGCACTGCACGGCGCCCGTGGGATCCGGCACGTTCTGAACGTTGTTGGTGCCGCCGGTCGTGCTGCCCGTGACGGTCTGGCCGGCGTTCCCCGCATAGCTGATGGTGCCTTCCGGCGCCGCACAGGTTCCACCGGCAGGTGCCGACGTCGATGGGACGGGCACATAACCCGGGCGAACCGGCTTCTCACGCGCCATTACCTGGCCGCTCATCGCAGCGAGCACGGCCACCACCGAAACAATACTGACAGTTCTCATCTCGTCGACCCCGTTATAGATAGATAGAGTTTGGTGCGCGACACGACCAGCCCAGAACGCCCATTGATCGAGGGCCGCGCCGTCCAGTCGCTGCATTTCAGGAATGCCAGGGACACCGGACTTTGCGAGTATGGTTTTCATCCCGGGAAGCAACCACTGCACGGACACGTGCCGGCTTGCATCCAGACTGGACGGAAGTGGCGTTGGCGTACAGGTGCCTAGCGGCCCGCCGCTCGCCTTCGCTTCGCGCACATCCGACCGGTCCGGCCGAACGAATCGACACCCGGAACGGATTCTTCGCGTCGCCTCGCTCGATCGGGCGGGCGCGCCGCGCTGCCGACTCGCTGCGCCCGAACGATGCGTCGCGTGGCCGACGGAGCGCGCGCGCGTGACCGGCCTCATGCCGCGGTCGACTCACGCCGGCCTGGCCGGCATCGTGCGACGCTCGGGGAATGGCGTGGAATCGCGCGCGTGCCTGCCTTCCCGACAGGACGTCCCGGCGCGGGAACACCCGCCGATGAGTGCCTGCCGGAGAAAAGACTATGCCGCTCGCGCCAACTCGCCGCGGCGACGCGCCTCGAGCGCCTCCACCAGGACCTCGAAGCCGGCATCGGCACGATACGCACGCTCGCTCAGCGTGCGGCGCCAGGCGCGGCCACCGGGCAATCCCTGGTACAGGCCCAGCAGGTGGCGACTGACGTGCTGCAGGCGGCCGCCGCTCGCCAGATGCGCCTCCACGTACGGCCGCATCGCGGCGACCACCGCATCGCGCTCGGGCAGCGGCGTGCCCCAGAGCGCGGCCTCGATCTCCGCCAGCCGATACGGCTCGTGGTACGCCGTCCGGCCGAGCATCACGCCGTCGACCTCGGCCCAATGCACCTGCACGTCCGCCACCGACGACACGCCGCCGTTGATCACCACCGAAAGCGCCGGGAACTCGCGCTTCAAGCGATACACGCGGTCGTAGTCGAGCGGCGGGATGTCCCGGTTTTCCTTCGGCGACAGGCCCTGCAGCCAGGCCTTGCGCGCGTGCACGATGAACACCGTGCAGCCGGCCGCGTGGACGGTCTCCACGAAACGGCTCAGGTCCGCCTCGGCGTCCTGGTCGTCGACGCCGATGCGGCACTTGATCGTCACCGGCACCGCGACCGCCGCCTGCATCGCCGCGTAGCAGTCCGCGACGAGTTCGGGCTCGCGCATCAGGCACGCCCCGAACCGGCCCGACTGCACGCGATCGGACGGGCAGCCGACGTTGAGATTGATCTCGTCGTAGCCGAGGTCCGCGCCGATCCGCGCAGCCTCGGCCAGCTCGGACGGCACCGAGCCGCCCAGTTGCAGCGCGACCGGGTGTTCGGCGGCATCGAAACCCAGCAGGCGCGCGCGGTCGCCGTGAATCACCGCCGGCGCCGTGACCATCTCGGTGTACAGCAGGGCATGCGGCGACAGCAGCCGATGGAAGTACCGGCAATGCCGATCGGTCCAATCCATCATGGGCGCGACCGAAAGAATTTTTTCTTTGTAACTCAATTTTTTATCTCTAATAATCAGCGACACGACCGGCCCCGGAAGCACGCCCTTGCCGCGGGATTTCGGCCAGTTTCAAACGGCTGCGACGGCTCAGTGCAGGCAGCAGCGACGTCACGATGAGCACTATAACGATTGGCGTGGACTTGGCTATGGACGTCTCCGCCGTGGCCGATACCATGACCGGGTAGACGCCGTAGCGCGTGAATCCCCCCATCCGTTGAAAGGAAAGGATACGTGCCCTCCCGCCCCGCGCCGATCTCCGCGACGAAGCAGGCGCTCGACACCGAGCCGCAGTACATCGATGCGCCGCTATCGGTCGCCGCCGCCTTCCTCGTCCTGGCGATCAAGGACGACGACGCGTCCCTGGCGACCGCACGTTCGGTGCTGGGCAGCACGGACGACCTGATCAAGAGCATCACCGTCCGCGACATCAGCCACACGTTCACCTGCAACGTCGGTATCGCTCACCGTGTCTGGCATCCACTGACCGGCCGGCCCTTGCCCAAGGAGCTGAGGCCGTTCAAGGAAATCAAAGGCGCCAAGCACACCGCCGTGTCCACGCCCGGCGACCTGCTCTACCACATCCGCGCCCCGTCCATGGACCTGGTTATCGAGTTCGAGAAGATCCTTCTGGAGGCCTTCGGCGACGCGGCCGTTCCACTGGATGACGTAGCCGGCTTTCGCTACTTCGACGGCCGCGACCTGCTCGAGTTCGTCGATGGCACCGCGAACCCGGACGGGCTGGCGCTGCCTGCGGCTACGATCGTCGGCGAGGAGGACCCGGACTACGCCGGTGGCAGCTACGTGGTGATTCAGAAGTATCTGCACGACCTGGCGGCGTGGCGTGCTCTGAAGGTGGAGACGCAGGAGCAGATCATCGGACGCACGAAACATGGCAACACCGAACTGCCCGATGCACCGGCGCCCGATCAGAAATCCCACAAGACACTGTGCACGATCACCGACGCGCAGGGCGAGCACGACATCCTGCGCGACAACATGCCTTTCGCCACCCCGGGTCGCGGCGAGTACGGCACCTATTTCATCGGCTACTCGCGATACCTGTGGGTGATCGAGAAGATGCTCGAACGCATGTTCATCGGCGATCCGCCGCCCCTGCACGACCGCGTCCTGGATTTCTCGAAAGCCATGACCGGTGTCGTGTTCTTCGCGCCCGCACGCCCGCTTCTCGCGGACCTGGGCGACTGAACGCGACCGGCGCCGGCGCATGCCGGCGCCCACGCCCTTGCGATCGCGGTCAGCCGGTCCACCAGGTGCCTGGCTGGCATGCAACGCTTCGCGCAAAAGCGGTACGACGCTGTGGTAGCCCTCGCTGCCGAAGGCCTTGCCTTCGGCGATGCGCGCCCTGACCGTGCCTGTGCTGGCCCTCCGCGGGTGCCGACGACCGGATCGAGCCACGCCGCGAAGCAGCATCGGCTGGAAACACCTGTCAGGAGGGCATGCCGATGCCGATCAGTGCCTGCAAGGCAATGCCCATGCTGATGGACAAGAGCCAGAGCGCCAGCCCCTCGAACAGTCTCTCGAGCTTCTTCGCTCCCGCATGGGGATAGTCTGTCCGCTCACGCTTTCGCAGGATCTCATGACTTTGCCGGATCCGGTCCATCAGTGAGAACTGTACAAAGAAGGCCAGCAGCGCCGACAGGAACATGAGGCCGGCCGCCAGCATGATCTTGATGAAGAATTTCTTGTCGCCATCCACGAACTGGACCAGCGCGATAAGTCCGCCGGCAGCCGTCATGGCGACCGTCCCCAACTGCTTGAGGTAGTCAAAAGACAGCTCGACGGCCGTATCGAGACTGACGTGCGGTGTTTTTTCCTGCGGGGGGTGGTCCATGAAGAACTCCGAATTCGTGTCGTGCAGACTGATAGCCGGATCACGATGCGGTACGTCGCATCGGACCATCACCGCGATGTCGCTCGCCCCCAGGGCTGTCAGGTCCGGCCAACGAGCTGGCGTGTAGCCGGACCCGCCGACGCCTGCTCATCCTCCTCCACTGAGCGCTGGATGGGCCCGCGGCACCCATCCCCCCCCACGATCGGCACCCAAGCGACGATCTCCCCGCGCATGATCGATTTTCGCCGCCCTCGGCTCGGGTACGCCAGCCCCTCCCGCAAAGCTCATCCGGTTTCCGGCCCGTGCATGCGTCTTCCCGACAGGGCTCCGGATCTTTCCAGGACAGGGGTCAGCGGCTGAAACACGCGAGGGCCGCCTTGCCCGCCCCCCGTCCACGGGCTCTGCTACTGTCGGCCTACCACTCTGGGGGGAGACCATGATGATTCGTCGATCCTTGCTGCTGCCGCTGCTGGTGGTCGTGCTGGCCGGCTGCGATCCGGTGCAGAAAACGACCACCGGTACCGCTGCCACTCCCGATGCCGCCGTCCCGCTGTTCGACACCTTCGGCGACCTGCACCGTGATGTGGGCACGCGCGTGCCCACGGCCCAGCGCTACTTCGACCAGGGCCTGCGCATGGCCTACGGCTTCAACCACGAGGCGGCCGGGCGCGCCTTTGCCGAGGCGGCGCGGCTCGACCCGGACTGCGCGATGTGCGTATGGGGCCAGGCCCTGGTGCTGGGGCCCAACATCAACCTGCCGATGGATCCGGCGCTGGCGAAGGATGCCACCGCCTTCGCCGCGCAGGCGGCGCGCCTCTCCGGATCGGCGCGCCCGGCCGACCGTGCACTGATCCAGGCGCTGCAGGCGCGCTACGCCGACCCGGCGCCGGAGGACCGCCAGCCACTGGATCGCGCCTACGCCGAGGCGATGGCCCACGTGGTCGCGCAGTTCCCCGACGACGACGATGCGGCGACCCTGTACGCGGAAGCGTTGATGGACCTCTCACCCTGGGCGTACTGGGAGAACGATGGCGCCCCGGCGCAGTTCACTGCGCGCATCCTCGGCGAACTGGAACGCGTGCTGGCGCGAAACCCACGCCACATCGGTGCGATGCACTACTACATCCACGCCACCGAGGCCTCGCCTGCGCCCGAGCGCGCCCTGCCCTATGCCGATGCGCTGGCCGCGCTCGCGCCCGGCTCCGGCCACCTCGTGCACATGCCCGCGCATACCTACATCCGCGTCGGCCGCTACCACGACGCGACCCTGACCAACTTCGCCGCGACCACCGCGGACAAGGATTTCCTGGCGGTGTGCCGCGGCAGCAACGGGGTCTACCCGCTGGGCTACGTGCCGCACAACTGGCACTTCGTCACGATGACCACCAGCCTGACCGGATCACGCACGCTGGCGCTGCAAGCGGCGGGACAGACCGCCCAGCGCGCGGACCGCGCCGCGATGGGCCAGCCGCCGATGGAATTCATGCAGCAATACGTGGTGGCGCCCCCGCTGGTCCAGGTCCGGTTCGGCGACTGGGACGCGATCCTGTCCGATTCCAGCGCACCGCCGGAGCTGCCCTACCCCGCCGCGATCCGGCACTTCGCCCGCGGCATGGCCCACGTGCGCAAGGGCGCATTGGCCGAGGCCGGGCGTGAAGCCGACGCCTTGCATGCAATCGCGCGCGACCCGGCCATGGCGACGGTGAGCTTCTTCGACATCAACCACGCCGACACCGTGCTGCGCGTCGCCGACGCCCTGCTGCGCGGGGAACTGCTGCGTGCGCAGGGCGAGCACCCGCAGGCCATCGCCGCGTTGCGCGAAGCGGCGGCCGTCGAGGACACCCTGGCCTACAACGAACCGGCGGACTGGCCGCTGCCGGTCCGGCCCTACCTGGGCGCCGCGCTGCTGGAAGCAGGCGATGCGAACGGCGCAGCGGAAGCGTTCGGCCAGGACCTGAAGACCTATCCGGACAACGGCTGGTCGCTGTTCGGCTTGGCGCAGGCGCAACGCGAACTCGGGCAGGCCGATGCCGCGCACGAAACGGCGCGTCGGCAGGCGGCCGCGTGGCAGTGGGCGGACGCGCCGCTGACTGCGGCACGCTACTGAGCCCCGACGCCGCGGGAACCGCCGCGGCGATCACGTCCCCGCTGACGGGCGCCACGCCGGCCGGAGCGTCCGTCAGGACGCGGCGCGCAGGCGCCTTCCGCGATTCCGTGGCGATGCCGCGGACTGGCCCTCGGCCAGGACGAGGCCCCGCCCGCGCGCGCTGCCGGCGGGGCGATGGCGGCTGGCCAGGCCTCGTATTCGCTCGGCCTGATCGAGGCGAGCGCCGGCGCCGGAAGGCCCGCGCGTACGGGCGGCCGGATGCCGCCCCAAGCTTTCCCTAAGAAATGCGGACGCGGCCTCGCCAGGCCCCATGCCTTTCCTCAAGCGTCCGCCGCATGCCCGCGAAATACTGCGGGACAGGGGCCGCGACCGCCCGCGGGCCGTCCCCGCGCGAGAAATGACGCTGTCCAAGCGCGATCTCATCGAGGCCAGACCGGCCCCGGAACCCGGAATCACCGAAGGAGAAGGGATCATGAGCACCTGGCGTTCCTTGTCGCTACTCCCGTCCGGCATCGTGCTCGGCGCCGCGATGGTCATCGGCCAGGCGGGCGCCCAGACCTGCGCTGCCCCCTCCGTGCTGACCGTCAATGAATCGACCTTCTTCAATACCTGCCTGAGCGGCGACAACAGCCTCGTCGTCGCCTGCGGCATGTTCGCGTTGACCGGCCCGGCCCTGGTCATACGCATGCCGTTGCCCTACCCGATCGGGCAGATTTCAGTGCAGTCGGCGAGTGCGGGCTACGATCCGGCCTTGTTCCTGTTGCGCGCGCAATGCGGCAACAACGCGCCGTGCGGATACGCGGTGGACTCCGGCAGCGTGGTCGATACGCTGGACCTCGCCCAGGTGGACAGCGGCGACTACTTTCTCGCCATCGCGCCCTTCCACTTCGAATCGAGTTCCTGTGGGCAGATCATCGTCACCCACAGCATGACGCCGCAGCAGCAGGCACTTGCGCGCGATGGCGTGTTTCGCGGCGGTACCAGCGCGCCGTCACCCAACCTGTGACGCCAAGCCGCTCTGCGGGCATCCGGACATGCCCGGTGCAAGGCCGTGCCTCGCGCAGCGCAACCGGGGCCGCCGCAGCTGGCGATCTCGACGCCCGACGCCCGGCGCGCCGTCCCGTTCGTGCCCTCGGGACCATCGCGGGACTGACCCACACCACTGCACGCGCCGTTCGACACGGACGGCGCACCGCCGCTCTCCACGGCTGATACGCGGGCAGGATCGAGCCGCGCGAAGGCGCCCAGCCTGGACGTTCCTCTCGGGAAGCCGACGATCGCCGGACCATGGCCGCCACGATCCGGCAGGCGCTTTTCCGCGAAGGCCTGCCGCCGCGCGATCCGCGCGCCGTCCTGCGATCAGCGGGGTACGAGCTGCAACAGGTGCTTTCCGTATTTCCCGGTGGGGGTGGCGCTGACCGCAAGGATCGCATAGGCGAAAACCAGCCCGGTGACTGCGAGCACGGCCACGGCCGGCCACGTCAGGCGGCGTGGCAGGACGATCCGCCGGTGCGCGTTGCGGATGAAGAACTCCGCGATCACCAGGTTGGGGACGAAGAAGAGGTACAGGATCGCCTGGTCGAACGGCCCGCTCGCGCCGCCCTTGCCGATACCGATGCCACCGGCAAGGTCCTTCCAGGCCCGGAATTCGAGATCGAACAGCCACGCGCCGAGCACCATCGCGAACAGGCGGATGACCCACGCCCGGTGCAGGTCGAACCGTTTCGCGCGGGCATGGACGTACGCCATCACCGCACTCAACGTCAGCACCGCCCCCCAGAGGCCGAATGCAATGGAGGCCGACCGGGTGTAGGCGCCGTGGGTCAGAATGAACGACAGGCCGCCGATCCCCGCCAGGACACCCGCGCTCACGTAGACCCGGCCGGTCCAGCGGTGCACGGCGCGATGGCGGGCCCGGATCCGGGCCGAGAACAGGATCGGCCAGGCCAGCACCAGTACCGCGCCCATGACGAAGTGCACGCCGATGCCGATGTTGGCGATCCAGTCGGACACCGTCGGCATCGGCAGGCCTGCCACCAGGGTGTGCCACTGTTCGAAATTCTTGAACGTGGCGCCGGCCGCCCGGAGAATGATGTAGCTGCCGAACGCCGCCAGGCCCGCCAGGGCCGCGAACCGGTAGAAGCGGCCGACCCCGCGGAGCACGCGGTCTTCGACGGGAGCGGGCTGGGGCTGGACCCGGCCCATGGTCGGCCTGGCTTGCTCGTTCACGGCGTGCTCCCCGCAGGTGGATGGCACCGGATCGCTTCCGGCGCGGCCAGCTTCCCGCGGCGGCGCGGGCACGTCTTGAGGAACGCCGCAGGCCTTGCGCAGGGTGGTGAGGAAAAGCTCAGAAGGGGTTTAGGCCGGCCCGGACGGCCGCGCATCTATACTGATCGGACGGGGGCTTTCCCGTCGGGAGACCGCATGTCGCAACCCGTTCCGCGCAGCCTCGCCTTCGACGACGTGGTCATCGACTTCGCCGGCCGGCGACTGTCGCGCGCGGGGGCCGAGCAGGCGCTGGAACCCAAGGCCTTCGCCGTGCTCGCGCTGCTGGCCGGTTCGCCGGGCCAGGTGTTCACCCGGGACGAGATCCTGGACGCGGTCTGGAGTCACCGGCACGTCACCCCGAGCGTGCTGAACCGGATCATGAGCCTGCTGCGCCAGGCGCTGGGCGAAGACGCGCAGCACCCGCGCCTGCTGCATACCGTGCACGGGATCGGCTACCGCTTCGACCTGCCGGTACCGGCACCGGTGCCGGAAGCAACGCCGGCGGCCGAGTTCCCCGCTGCAACGAACGCACTGCCGCCGACGCCGCCTCCGGCCGGCGCGGCACCGGGAGCGGCCCGGACGCGCCGCTCCTGGCTCACCGCCGCTGCCGTTGCCGCGGCGCTGGCACTCGCGGCGGCGGCATGGCTGCTGCGCGAGGACGAACCCACCGCGACGCCCACCGCCCAGGACGATCCGCCCGCGGCGCCGGTGCGGCCTTCGCTGGCGGTACTGCCGTTCGCCGATCTTTCCCGGGCACGCGACCAGGAGTACCTGGCCGACGGCCTGGCCGAGGAAATCCTCAACCAGCTGGCGCAGGCACAGGCGCTGCGGGTGGCCGGACGCACGTCGAGCTTCTCGTTCAAGGGCAAGAACGAGGACCTGCGCGCCATCGGCCGCAAGCTCGACGTCGCCTACCTGCTGGAAGGCAGCGTGCGCAAGGAGGGCGAGCACCTGCGCGTCACCGCGCAACTGGTCCGCGCCGACGACGGCACCCACCTGTGGTCCAAGACCTACGCGCGCGAGCTGCGCGACGTCTTCGCGGTGCAGGAGGAAATCTCGCGCGACGTGGCGCTGGCCCTGAGCGTGAAGCTGGACGTGGCCAGGTTCAACCGCGAGCAGGGCGGCACCACCCAGGTGGAGGCCTACGAGCGCTTCCTGCGCTGGCGCAGCATCGTGATGCGGGAACAGTTCGATTTCGCTCACGACCGCGAACGCCTGCAGCTGGCGCGCGAAATGGTGACCTTCGATCCGCAGTGCGCCTTGTGCTGGGACGCGCTGGCCGGCTCGCTGACTGCCGTGGCGCAGGAAATCGGCGGCACGCAGGCCGAGCGGCTGCGGGCCGAGGCGCTGCAGGTGCGTGAGCGCATCGCGCGGATCGCGCCGGACAGCTGGGTGGCCAAGCGCGACCGGTCCAATGCGCTGTGGCGCCAGGGCCGGCGCGCCGAGGCCATCGCCCTGGCGAAGGAGATCGTGGATTCCGGCCCGCCGAGCAAGGAACGCGTCTGGGACTACAGCTACATGATCTACGCCATGGGCCACCTGGACGAGGCCGTGGCGCTGGTCGAACAGGTGCGCGCGATCGAGCCGATGGCGCTGTTCCTTTCCCGCGACCTGCAGTTCGACTACACCGCCGCGCGCCGCTATCAGGATGCCGAGGCGGAGTACCAGCGCGGCCGGAAGCTGGAAGGCAACCAGCTGGAGCCGGACTATGTCGCCTTCTTCCGCCAATTGGCGGGCAAGCGGCCCGGCGGACTGGAGGACCTGCGCGAACTGCACCGCCGCCTGGTGCGGCAGAGTTTCGATACGCCGTTCTTCCACGACCTGGGCAAGGTGCTGGACGACCGCGAGGCGATGCTGGCCCTGGTGCGCAAAGCGCTCGCCGACGACGCCTACGACGGCGGCATCGACGTCGCGCACGCGTGGATCAACGTGGCCGATGCCCTGGGCGACGCCGACCTGGCCGTGGCCGCGCTGCGCAAGAACCTGCAGACCCAGGCGGGATTCAAGGAAGGCAGCATGGCGCAGTTCCCCTATGTCGCATTCTGGAATGCGCCCTACTCCGACCTGCGTGCGCACCCGGATTTCAAGACGCTGCTGACCGAGGCCGGCGTGGTCGCCTACTGGCGCCAGACCGGACACTGGGGTGACGGTTGCGAGCCGGTGGGCACGGACGACTTCCAGTGCCGGTGACATGATCTGGGCCGGTGCTCACTGCCCTCCAAATCATCATGCTGCACGGTACGCAGATCGATCTTGCCGCTGCGCCGCACGCGGGGCATCACCATCGACCGTTCCACCTCAACGCAGGTAGGGCAGGACGTGCCCGGCGATCGTCTCGAACTCCGCATCGGTCAGCGGCAGCAGCATGCGGAACGCCGCCCAGGCCTGTCGCGGCGGCGGATTGCCGTCCTCGCCGACCGCGAGATCCGCCCCGAACACGATGCGCTCGATCCCGACCTGCCGGATGCGCCGCGCGATCCGTTCGGCCGTTTCCGGCGACGTGTCCATCGTCACCACGGTAGCCGCGTCGAAGACCAGGTTCCGGGTGCGCGGGTCGCCGCGCGCGATCGCATCGGCGAACACCTCGAATGCCTCGTCCGCGAATGCCGGATAGCCCGGCCCCGATCCTGCCATGTGCGCGACCTGGACCGTGACGTCCGGCGCCTTCGGCAGAATGTCGTCCAGGAACGCGCGCGCATCCTGGCGACCGTAGTCCGTCGTCCGCGTCTTGGCATGGACGATGATCGGCAGCCGATGTGCGTTCGCGGCGGCGAACACACGGGCGAGGCGCGCGACGTGCTCGGGGTTGCGCAGGTCGACGCCCGAATTGCCGAGATGCAGCTTGATCCCTTTCGTATGCGGCAGCCGCGCGCAGCGCTTCAGCTCCCGCAGTGCGTAGGGGCGCAGCGGACTGAATCCGCAGAAGGCCACCAGCCGGTCCGGATGACGCGCGACCTGCGCTTCGGTCCAGTCGTTCTCGGCACGCACGCGCGCGTACTCGTCCTCGACCTGCCGGCGCGGGTCGCCGTAGAGGTAGGCGACGGACAGCACGGCGGCGCGCTCGATGTGGGCGGCGTCCATGTCGGCGATCAGGCGATCGGCATCCATCGGCGCGGTCGTTCGCGGCGGTGCGAACAGGATCGTCTCCGTCGCGATCGACCAGCTCTCATCGTCGCCCTTGCGCAGGACCAGGAGGACATGGGCGAAATGGCGTGCGGCGTCGCCGTCCCCGCGCGTGAGATAGCCGGCGATGCGGCCGGCGGTGCCATCCCGTTCATAACCGACGGCGGTGAAGCGGTAGGCCCGGCCGAACGTCCCGGCGAGCCGGCGACCGATCTCGACGCGACCGCGCACCCAGCCCGGCTGGTCGGAGGCGAGGAAGAGCGCGTCTTCGTCATAGAGCCGTGCCAGCGCGGCCGGATCGCCGAACGCCGCGGTCCGCGCCGCCAGCAGGCGGGTGAACGGCTGCGGCAGGGCGACCTCGGCCAGCGGATCGCTCGACCACAGGGCGGCGGTGGCCGGGCTGATCAGGTGCTGGTGGTGGGACGCCCGCGGAAAGCGCCCGTCCGCAGCCGCTGTCGCCGTCGCGAACACCAGCGCCAGCAGCGCCAGGGAACTCCGGAGAACACGCTTCATGGATCGCTCTCTCCTGAATCGTCAGCCGCCAGCGGCGTTCGTCACGTCCCGCACCCAGCGGACAATGACGTCCGGATAGCCCGGCGCGGATGTCGGCCACTCGAACGGTCCGGTGTCGCGGGCGCGCAGACGGAACGTGTGATCGGCGGCGGGAAAGAAGATCGTATCCAGGCGCGTCCCTCGAGCGCCCAGATACGCCTCGGCGATGCGCGCCGCGCTCGCTCTGGGTGGAACGCGTTCGTCGGCTTCGCCGTAGACGAGCAGGACGGGCACGGCGACCCGCCGCCAATGCACCAAGGGGTCGAACGAGGCGATGCGCCGGGAGAAACGCCAGTAGAAGTCCGATTCCGGCGGGGGAGCGAACGCCCAACGCCGTCCGCTCGCCGCCTGCCACGCCAGGTCCAGCGCCTCGCGCGAGGCGCCCCGGTAGGCGGTCGCGACCAGGGCGCTCACGAAGCGCTCGGCCAGCATCCGTTCCTCGGCTGGGAGATCGTCCACGCCGATGGAGTTCCGCAGGCTGAAGGTCTCCGCGTCCGCCATCGACACGCCGACGGCCGCCGAGCCGATCACGAAGGCGACGGGCGCGCCCTCGCCCGCCACCCAGGGCGCGAGGGTTCCTCCCTGGCTGTGCCCGTGGATGCCGATGCGCGCCGGGTCGATTCCGGTCCGGCCGCGCAGCATCTCGACGGCGGCCCGGGCATCGCCGGCCAGCTCCGCAAACCCGGCTTCGCGCCAGTCTCCGGAGGACGCGCCGACGCCCCGCTTGTCGTAGATAAGCCCTGCGATGCCGTGGCGGGCAAAGGCATCGGCCAGGAACCGCGATGCCCAACGCCCTTCGGGCCCCGACCCGTGCAGGAAGACGACCGCCGGATGCGGTCCCGGACCGGCAGGTCTAACGAGCGTGCCGGCCAGCTTCACGGCACCGTTGCTGAAGCTGACAGCTTCCTCCGCGGGTCCGGCATCGCCCGCGGTCGAACGCTTCAATCGAAACGTGCCTGCGGCCTCGCCCTCGCGGAACCGTCCTTCCAGCACGTCGCCGGCCAAGACGCCCTGAAAGATCGACGTCGTCGCATCGCCGGCCAGGGTCCACGCGACGCGTCCCTGCTCGACGCTGACGCGCTGGAACGGAACATCCACGACACGAAGCTGCTCGGCGGAAAACCGTCCGGCGTACCCGTTCGCCGCGTGGGTGAAGACGACCTCGACCTCGAGTCTCGCCTGGTCCCGCTGCCAGTAGCCCTTCCACAGCCCGGCGAGATTCTCCTGGGCACGTGCCGGACCGGCGAACGACACGCCGAGGACGGCCATGAACGACAGCATGCGCACCCACAGGTTGCGAGACCCTCGGGCAGGCTGTGCGGCCCGGGGATGCATGCGGCGCGGCGCGTCGAGGGGCTTCACCGGGTCCGCCGCAAGACGATGTCCGTTCCCGCGATCGCGACCGTGCCTCCCTCCCGGCCGGCGTCCAGGCACAGCTTCGCCGATGTCGCGGCGGCCGGGTCGAAAGCCACCAGGCACGTCGCCGACACCGGAAAGAAGCGGCCCGCCGGCGGTTTCTCGATCGGCCCCACGTCGCCGACGAGCCCGTCCTTCGTCCAGAAATACTCACGCCACGTGCTGCCGCGGCTGAAGTCGACCGCCACGATGGTCCTTCCCACGTAGCGCCGGCCGGTGGGCTTGGACGTGCCCAGGACGCGCGTGCGGCGGTAGTCGCCCAGGCGGTCGTGCCGCTTGGTCCAGAAGGCCGCCTCGGACGCGGCCAGTTCGTCCTTGGCGATCCACGGCCCGAAGTGCTTCGCAACGGCGTCGACCTGTCCCAGCCGGCTGGCTTCGATCGCCTGGGCCGCCGCCGCATTGAGTGCGCCGAGCTCCGCCGACGATGTCCATTGCCCATCGGCCACGAACGCGAACGCCTCCTGCCCCTCGCCGGAAGCCAGGAGAAAGCCGCGGTGGACGGCCAATGTCAGCAGGGCGCCGCCGGGTGCGCGATAGGTTCCTGCGAAGCGCGCGAGCGGGCGCGGCGCGAGTGGACGTACCTTCGGTGGAGCCTCGACGCTCTCGCCGGCGATGATGCGCTCGACCGCCGGTACCGGATACTGCGGGTCGTTGAATTCCGAGACGTTGGTGCCGTAGACGATCCACCGCTGCTCGTCCAGGTGGAACCGGAGTCCCGCATTGGTGACCCGGTTCCCGCCCAGGTGCCAGATCAGTGTCTTGCCGGCCGGGGACTTCGAGACGTACCACCCATAGCCGTAGAACAGCTGCGTCCCCGACCCGAGGTAGTTCGCATTGACCAGGACGTGCGGCTGGAAGAACTTCTGCCGGCTCGCTGCGGGCAGCACGGCATCGCCTCTCAGCGCGAACGCCCACTGCTGCAGGTCCTCGAGCGTCGTGTAGATCCCGCCGTTGCCGAGAAGATTCCACATCTGTCCGCGCGTGGCCTGTGCCCGCTCCAACAGCCGGGCGTCTTCGCCGTCCTCGTAGCCGCGAGCGACGCGGCGCGCCTCGGCGTCGGACAGCTGGTAGCCGCTGGACGTCATCCCGGACGGTCCGAACAGCCGTTCACGGAGGAACCGGTCCAGGCTCGTGCCGGAAACGATCTCGACGATCGCCGCCAGCAGGCTGTAGCCGGCGTTGGAGTAGGCGTGCTTCTCCCCGGGCTTGCGAAGCAGGGGCGCCGCCAGCACGCCGGCCACGTACGGGTCGCGCGCGATCACGTCGTAGTCGTCGCCGAAATCCAGCCGCAGCCCGGCCGTATGCGTCAGCAGATGATGGATCGTCATCGCGCTCTTGTCCGCCGGAACGCCGACCAGATGCTTGGAGACCGGATCGGACGTCCGCAGCTTTCCGTCGGCTTCGAGGGCGAGAATCGCGGCCGCGGTGAACTGCTTGGCGCAGGAGCCGATGTCGAGGACCGTATCGGACCGCCATCGGCGGCCTGTTTCCTGATCGGCCAGGCCGTGAAGACTCCGCAGCAGGACGGTGTCGCCCCCGGTGACCAGCAGCGCACCCGAGAACCCGAAACCTTCCAGGCGCGACAGGTAGGTACTCACGTCGCGCAGGGCACGCGAGGGTGGCGGCGACGGCACGGTCCCGAGCAGGACCTCGGCCAGCGGGCTGGCTCGAAGCGCGGAGGCGCAGCCGAGGCCTGCGCCCCATATCAGCACGTCCCGACGACTGATCGCGCGACTACCGTTGCCTTTCATCCCGGCCCCCGGCGTAGGGCGCCATCGTATACGGCACCGTCGCGGCCCACCACTAGCCGGCCGGCGCCGACACCGCAACCGGTGGCCGCGCCGCTTCGATCCGTCGGGCCCAGGCGGCATGCCCTTCCGAGCGTGCCAGATCCGCCGGGCGTTGCCCGTCCTCGGAAGTGAGCGCCGGATCGGCGCCGAACAGCAACAGCAGCGCAGCGGCGGTGAAGCTGCCCTGCCGGGCCGCTTCGTGGAGCGGACGGATGCCCTGCTCCTGCGGCAGGTTCGGATCGGCCCCGTGTACCAACAGGCGTTCCAGGGTCGCCAGGTCCTCCCGGGCCAGCGCGGCGTGGATCGGCCCCACGTGCTGGCGGTTCGTCGCACGCGCATTGACGTCGGCACCGGCATCGATGAGGCGGGCGGCCAACGCGGGGTGGCCGAAGAACACGGCGAGCCCCAGCGCCGTGAACCCGTCCGGCGCCGGCACGTTGATCGACGCCGGATCGCGCACGATCTCGGCGGCCACGGCGGCCTCGTCGCCGACGATGCAGGCTTCGTACAGATCCGGCGTGCCACGCCGTGCCCGCAAGGCCTCGATGATCGCCGGGTCTTTCATGTAGGCAGCCCAGCTCAATGCCGAGATCCCCTGCGCGTTGCGCTTGGCCAGGAGCGAGGGGTCCGCATCGACCAGATGGACGACGGCGTCGATGTCCTTCGAACGAATCGCGGTGAACAGGTTCTCGATCATGGGCGTATCCCCGTGTTCTGGCGCTGCCGCGCGTGTGGCGGGGCCAGCGATGGCGGCTGTCAGCAGGATGGTCGCGGGAAACAGCATGAGCAGGTGCATGACGGGACCCTTGCGGCCTTGACCCGTTGCAGCCTACCGGAGCGGGGCGTGCCGCTCTTATCGCGCCTTGCGAAGTTTGCGCCGGTAGGCAGCCGGGGGCATGCCGACGCGGCGGCGGAACATCGTCGTGAAGGAAGGCGCGCTTTCGTAGCCGACGGCGCCGCAGATCTCCGTGATCGGCGCGTCGGTTTCCTCCAGCAGCCGGCGCGCACGCGCCAGCCGGCGGCGCTCGACGTAGGCATGGGGCGCTTCGCCGAACGCAGCGGAGAACGTGCGGTGGAAATGGTGCGGGGACAGGAACGCCGCCGCGGCCGCCTGCTCCAGATCGAACGGGCAGGCGATCATCTCGTCGATGGCGGCCCGTCCACGCAGCACGCGCCGATGAAGCTCGGCACGCGTGGCCGGCTTGGCCGCCGCGATGCGGTCGCGCTCGGACCGGACCCGGACCAGGAGATCGGCGCAGTGATCGACCATGCCCCGCAACTGGACGTCGAGCACGATGAGATCGTCGGCGGCGGTGCGCCGCAGGCGGTTCACCACCGCCAGCAGGGGCATGTCCTCGGTCCAGAGACGGCGCGCGATGGAAAGCACGTCGCGCGCACGCGGTGCCGGATCGTCGAGCAGGCTCTCGATCGGTCGCAGTCGGGCATTCGCGACGTCCCTGGCCAGGTCGTCCGCGAAGAAGATGACGAAGGTCTCGACCGGCTCGCTGGCGTCGATGACCAGGTCGTAGGGCTCATGGTGGTCCACGACGAGGCAGGCCGTGCGATCGACCCGATACGGCACACCGGCTACGCGCCAGACGGCCTCTCCACGGACCACGGCCTTGATCGACAGGGGGCCCGGGAAACCCGTGACGGTGTAGCGCCGCGCGCGGGCCGACAGGACGATGTTCGCCTGGAAGAGCTGGTCGAAGCGGGGGCCATGCAGGATCGGAACCATCGCGTCAGGCCCCGGCCGGAACCGAGACCGGCCCTCCCGCTGCGGGCCGGGCGAATGCCGCCGATCGCCGGTGTGTTCTCACGAGACGGACTCCAGCGCTGCCAGATTCCAGGGTGTCGACCCGAGAGGCTCCTAGCGTATCGCTTCTGCGGCACGAAGAAGAGGAAGGCCTGCCTTGCGGCGCGGCGCGTCGCGGAACAAGCACCCGGGCCACCGCGCGAAACCCGGCCTGCCGGGCGGGGGCGAATGGCACCATCGCCGGGGCGCCACGGCAGCAACGGCGCCGTCCGATGGACGCCGGTCCGCCGCAACCGGGCCTGGACGGAGCGCCGGCCGCGTGCAGCGTGCTGGACACGCCGCCGCATCCGCACGCGCCGCCGCGGCGATCGTGCGACGAAGGCACTGCACGGTGCCGTCCGATTGGCGATACTGGCCCCCCGCCCGGTCCGGGCGGTCGCGCGGTGGCGCGCGGCCCGGACCAGCGCCCTCCTGTTCACGGTGCCAACCTTCATGATCCGGCCTGTCCTGCCAACCCTGTTCCTGACCGCCTGGGCGGCGATCGCATCGGCCACGCCGGCACCGGACGCCGCTGCGGCCGGACCGCAGTACATCGTGACCTCGATGCAGACCTACCAGGGCATCCATGCGATCGCGCCGATCGCGCAGCCGCGGCGCGACAGCCTCGGCACGCCACTGATGCTGGTGCAGGCCGATGCGCGGCAACAGGCACGGATCACCCACTACGTGCACGAGTACGAACACCGTTGCGGCGGCTACTTCGCCTTCGATTCGCTCGCGGATGCCGAGGCCTTCCTGGCCGGCGAGAAGACCGCCGAGGCGATCGCGGCACCGGCGCGCGGCGCCTACACGATCGACAACCAGGCCACCGTCGACGCCTGGCTGCCGCAGGTCGGCGACCTGGCCATCTACGAGACGATCAGCCACCTGTCCAGCTACCGCAACCGCTACTACGCCAGCCCCTACGGCCGCGAGGCGGCGGAGTGGATCCGCGACACCTGGCTGGCGCTGGCGGGCGGCCGGGCGGACGTCACGGCCGAGCTGTTCACCGCCTGCACCAACTGCAGCACGCAGCCTTCGGTGATCCTGACCATCCGCGGCGCCGAGCTGCCGGACGAGGTGGTCGTCGTCGGCGCCCACCTGGACTCCATCAACGGCCAATCCACCAATCCCGAACAGATCGCACCGGGTGCCGACGACGATGCCTCCGGCATCGCGACCATCACCGAGATCATCCGCGTCGCGATGGCCGGCGACTGGCGTCCGCGCCGCACCGTGAAGTTCATGGGCTACGCGGCCGAGGAGGTCGGCCTGCGCGGTTCCACCGCGATCGCGCGCCAGTTCGCCAGCACCGGCGTGGACGTGGTCGGCGTACTGCAGCTGGACATGACCAACTACAAGGCCGGTCCGGTCGCCGACATGAAGATCATCAGCGACTACTCCAATGCCGCGCTGAAGACCTTCCTCGCCGAGCTGTTCGACAGCTATCTCGCACCGCTGGGCCTGACCCGCGGCAGCTACGCCTGCAACTACGGCTGCTCGGACCATGCCTCGTGGACCAGTGCCGGCTTCCCGGCCGTCATGATGGCCGAGCCGGGCGACACGCAGGCGCCGTTCTTCCCGCGCCTGCACACCACCGGCGACACGCTGGCGAACATGGGCGATTCGGCGGTGAACAGCGCGAAGTTCGCGCGCCTGGGCCTGGCCTTCGTCGGCGAGCTGGCCAAGACGGCAGCGCCGGAGAACGACACGATCTTCGGCGACGATTTCGATACCGCGCCCACCGGCCGCTGACTGCGCGGCCCGATCCGCTGCGGGGCGCGACGCCCCGCGCGTCGCGCCAGCGCACGCGGGCATCAGCGGTCAGCACCGAGGGTGCCCGCGCCGCGGTCTTGCACGGCCCGATCCACCACCGGGAACCGATGCGGTACGCGACGCGCCTTGTCGCTGGTCCGCCGGATCGATGCGAGGCGGGAAGCCCGGCCTCCGCTCGCCGGCCATGAGTGCTAGGGCGTGTCATCAATCCCTCGGTACGCCGCGCCGTTCTTGCGTGCGTCCGGGACAAGGAAGAGGGAGGAAGTGGACGTCGGTCCACGCCCGAGCGATGACGCAGTCCCGGGCGCACGCAAGAACGGCCCTACGGGTTGGCCCTGGAAAGCCGCCAGCGCGCGTTGCGCGGCTTGACCTGACGGCCAGTCAGGCGCGGCGCCACACAACACCCCCTGACAACTTTCCAGGGCCAACGCGACCTGCCGGGGGATTGATGACGCGCCCTAGGGCGCCTGCACCGTCCGCGCGACCGCCGGCAGCGTGCACGCACCGGCCGGTCCGCCGGCGGTGAGGTCCACCACGAACGAATCGAGCTGGCCGTCGCGCTTGCCCCAGCCGGCCAGGCGCTCGCCGTTGCCGCTGACGGCCGTCAGCGCCAGGAGCTGCCAGCCGGGCGGCACGGCCACACGGTACCGCGCCAGCAGGTCCGGCAGGGCCACAAAACCCTCGCCGGCAATCCACACCCACGGCGCGCGCCGGCCGCCGCGGTCGCTGCCGCCGGCCAGCACGCGGCCGTCGTCGCTGCCGGCATGGAAGCGCGCCGCCGCCGCCGGCTCCGGTGTCGTCGCCAGCAGCTCCAGGGTCGCCGCGTCGCGCCAGCGGTAGGCCGCGGCGGCAGCCGCGCCATCGATCGGCCGCAGGCCGAACAGGAGCGCGGCATCGCGGCTGGCGCCTGACAGCTCGGCCAGCGCGCCGCTGGCGATCGGCAGCGGCAGCGCCTGCCCGTTCCGCCAGACGATGCCCGTCGTCTGGCCGGCGCGCTGCTCCCAGCCCACGATGCGGTTGCCATCGCGGCTGACACCGACCGCCCGGCCCGAGGCGCCGGCCGCCAGGCCCGGCAGCGAACGCATGCCGTGCCGCGGCGTCCACTCGAAGGCGATGCTGCCGCCGCCGGGACGGCGGGCGTTGCCGACGATGCGCGGCTCGTCGTTGATCGCCTGGGCCTGGCTGACCACGCCGAGCGACTCGATGCCGGGCATCGAGTCGAGCGGGTGCGCCATGCCGGCGGCGTCCCAGTAGCTGGCGAACTGCCGCTGCAGGCCGTCGAGCACGGCGCCGGCGACATAGGCGCCGCTGGCCGACAGGCCCTGCACCGAGACCGCGCCGGCGAGCCGCTCGGCACCACCGGCCGCGGACCAGCGGAAGCCGCCGCCGGCATCGCCGAGCAGGTTGCCGGCGACGATGCAGCCATCGGCCGAGATCGCCACCGCCTGGCTGCCCGGGAGATCGAGCGAGACGAAACCGGCGGCCGCGGCCGGCAAGGGGCCCGCCAGGAGGGCAAGGACGAGCAAGCGGCGTGCGGACGGCATGGGCAGGGAGTGATCGTTGGAAGGAGAACGGCCCGGCCGGTCGCCCTGTCGGCACCGGCCGGCCACCGTCGGCGCGCTCAGCGCGCGCCGTCCCCGAAGCCGTCGGCGAAGATGCGGTCGGCGGCATCCGCGGACGGTGTCCGGACACGCGCCACCGTCTCGAACAGCGAGCCCGGCGAGCGGCGCGTGGAAGACACCGCACCTTGCGCCCGGATCCACAGGTCGGTCTCGGGCGGCAGCGCCGTGCCGGCCAGCGTCCAGCCGTCGGCGACAGGCGCACCCGGACCGAGCGGCAACCAGGTGGCGCCGTCCAGCGAATAGGCGAACTGCACCGCCCGCAGGTCCGGCGCGGCGCCGCCGCGCGTCCAGCGCAGACGGCCGTCGGCATCCAGCCGCAGCGCCTGCACGGCCGCCTGCCCGGTCGCGATGCGCGCCAGCCCGCTGCGCGCCGCACCGTCCACGGCCTGGAACCCGCCGGCGACCAGCAGCTTGCCGTCGGCCTGCTGGGCGAGGCCGACCAGCGGCCCGTCGGTCGTCACACGGAAGTCCGGATCGATCGCGCCGTCGGCGCCGAGCTTGAGCACATGGCCGAAATAGGTATCGGCGAAGCCGCCGATCAGCAGCGTGCCGTCGGCCTGCAGGACGATGCCCTGCACGTTGAGCAGCACGTCGTCGGGCACGGCCGGCGCAAAGCCGGCATCGAGCACGCCGGCCGCGCTCAGCCGCGCGACGTGCGACCGGGCGGCGCCCTGGACCGTGGTGAACCAGCCGCCGATCACGATGCGGCCATCCGGCAGCACCTGGATCGCCATGACGTCGGCGTCGACGGCGACGTCGAAACCGGCATCGTGCGTGCCGTCGGCGTGCAGCCGCGCCAGGCCTGAACGCGGCACGCCGGACACGGACGTGAAGCGGCCGCCGATCAGCAGGCTACCGTCGGACTCGAGCGCCAGCGCGGAAATGCTGCCGTAGGTCGAATCGATCGCCGGGCGGCTGAAGCCCGGATCGATCGCACCGTCCGCCTGGAAGCGCACCACTTCGATCGTCGAGACGCCGTTCCCGTCGCGCCAGTAGCCGGCGATCACGACGCGACCGTCCGGCTGCAGCAGCAGCGCCGTCACCGTCGGCGACTGCCCGCCCTGGCTCCAGTCCGGCGCGGCGAAGCTCGCGTCCAGCGTGCCGTCGGCGTGCAGGCGCGCGATGCCGGGGCGCGGCTGGCCGCCGATGCTCGCGAACTCGCCGGCGACCAGGATGCGGCCGTCCGGTTGCAAGGCGAGCAGGTTCACACGCGCATCCGGCGCCTGGAACGTGGCGTCCACGGAGCCATCGGGACGGATCCGCGCGGCGCCGTTGTAAGGATCGACGCCGATGAAGCCGAAGGTGCCCACCACCAGCAGTTGGCCGTCGGGCTGCAAGGCCATGCCGTCGACGCCGCCGAGGAAGCCGCCGCCGCCGATGCCCGGATAGAGCGGGTCGTTGCCGGCGATGAAGTCGGTCTCCAGCGTGCCGTCCGGTTCCAGCCGGCCCAGCCGCTGGCGGGCGACGCCGGCCAATGCGCTGAAGTCGCCGCCGAGGGCGATCTTGCCGTCGGCCTGGATTGCCACCGCGCGGACGCTGCCGGTAGCCGGAACCGCGACCGTGTCCACGCTGCCGTCGCTGCGCAGCCGCGCCACGCCGGCACGCGCCGCGCCACCGATCGTCGTGAACTCACCAACCACCACGATGGCGCCGTCCGGTTGCAGCGCGAAACCCTGCACGGCACCGTCCGGGCCGGGCCGGAAACTCTCGTCGAGGCTGCCGTCCGGCCGGATCCGCAGCAGGCCCGTCCAGGTCTGCCCGCCGCGCGTCAGCGTGAAGGAGCCGGCGGCCAGGATGCTGCCATCCGGCTGCACGGCCAGTTGCGTCACGCTCTCGAACAGGGCCCACATCAGGTCTTCTTCGAGCGTGAACGCCGTATCGAGGGCGCCGTCGGCCCGGAGCCGAACGAAACCGTACATCGGTGCCTGGAAGATCGCGCCCGCCGCATAGGTCCGGCCCTGCCGGTCGGTCGCCAGGGCCGCGACGTCGAGCAGCGGCGCGGCGAAACTGGTGTCCAGGCCGCCGTCGGCGAGAAGGCGGGCGACGCCGCCCTTGATGGCATGGCCGCCCAGGCGGTCGAAGTTGCCGCCCAGCACGATCTTGCCGTCGTCCTGGCGCACCAGGGTCGAGACGGTATTGGCGCCGCCCGGCGGCTGCAGCGTGAAGCCGGTGTCGAGCGAGCCGTCCGCCCGCAGCAGCGCCAGCGAAGGCTGCGCAGTGCCGTTCACCTGCGTGAACTCGCCGGTGATGAGGATGCGTCCGTCGGCCAGCGCGGCCGCGGCGTTCACCACGCCGTCGATCGTGACCGAAAAATCCGCGTCGAGCGATCCGTCCGTGCGCAGCCGCGCCAGGCGGCTGCGCGCGCCACCGCCGATCGACGTGAAGTCGCCGGCGACCAGCAGCGTGCCATCGGCCTGCACGAAGAGCCGGCGGACGCTGCCGTCGGCGCCCGGATCGAAGCCATCGCTCGGACGCTGCGCCAGGACGGCCAGCGGCAGCCAGGTCAACAGCAGCAGTGCCAGTACCGGCAGGCACCGCCGCAGCGGCCGGAGTGGAACAGCACGGGTCTTCATGTCGGAGATTCCCCAGTAGTGGAGCGGAAGGACGCGCGACCCCACGGGTCGCGCCGGGAAGAAACAGGAATGCGGCAGGGAGCTAGTCGAAGCCATCCGCGAACAGGCCATCGCCACCCACGGTGAACGTGACCGGCACGGCGGCACGCCGCCGGTTGAGGTCGTTGCTGTGCAGGCACAGGTTGGCGTGGTGCACGCCGGCTGCCAGCCCGCTGGCGTCCAGGCGCAGCTCCAGCTCGACCGCACCGGTGCCCGGTTCGATCGTGCCGCCCGGCTGGCTCAGCGTCAGCCACGGCACCTCGGACAGCTCGACGCAGCGGTTGCCGGGCCGCGCGATCGCCATCGCGCCGAACTGCGCCAGGCCGCCGTCAGGGCCGGAGATCTGCCCGACCGGCTGTGCCTGGCCGGTCGCCTTGTCGACGGTCCAGAACCAGCCCCGGTTCTTCGCCACCGTGGCGAGATGGAAGCGGTCGTCGTGCGCCGGGTCGAACGCCAGCGCCGAGATGCTGCCGCCGGTCGGGGCACCGAGCGACCCGACGATGCGTCCGGCGCCGGTGGTCTTGTCGATCGCGACCAGCGCGTCGAGCACGACGTCCAGTCCGTACAGGTTGCCGTCGTTGTCGAAGTCCATGCTGATGATGCCGGGCGCGTCGGAGATCGGGCCGACCAGCCACGTCGCCGCGGTCAGCGGATCGACCCGCCACAGCGTGCTGGCTGCACCATCGGCGGTGGCCATGTAGACCGCGCCGGTGGTCGGGTCCTGCTTGAGGCCGCTCGGCGTCGTGCCGGCGGGGACCGCCACCGTGCCCAGCACCTCGTCCTGCGTCAGGCTGCCGCCGACGGTCGTCGGCGTGAAGCGCCGCAGCGTGTGGGTATCGGCATCCAGCGCGTAGAGCGTCGTGAAGTCGTCGTCGAGGAAATCCGTGCCGGTGAACGTGGCCACGCCCGGATAGCCCTCGACCACGGCCGTCTCGGCGTAGCCCGGAGCGGCCGGATCGGCGCTCACCAGCATCGCGTTCCAGACGTCGAAGGCCCACAGCGTGTGGTCGCCCTGGCCGGCCGGCGTGGTGGCCGGCAGCGCCGGGGCCGGCCCGAACCCGTGCTGCCAGGCTGCCTGCACCGGCCGCTGCAGCGGCGCGAACGCCGCGGCGGCGCCGGCGGCACGCAGCGGCAGTGCCAGGCGCGGCGTCACCGGCAGGTGGCTGTTGGCCGCCGTGACGCCGGCCTGCCAATCCAGGCGGCCGTCGCCGGCGTTGGCGACGCCGATGCGTGCCGTCGCCTGGCCGCCGACCTCCGCCTGCGCATCGATCCGCTCGGCATCCAGGGCCAGCACGGCGCCATGCGCGGTGATCTGCACCTGGCGCGTGCGGGTGTGCACCACGGGAGCCGTCGGCCGCCAGGCGATGCGGCTGACGTTGCGCAGGCTCGGCGTACCGAACGAGTACTGCCAGCCGCGGTTCTTGTTCTGCAGGCCGATGCCGGCGCAACCGCCGTAGGCGCAGCTCGGCTCGCCGCCGAACAGCACGTTGGCGTACTGGAACTCGACGAGGTGGCTGCCTTCGTTGAGGATCACCTGCGCTTTCAGGCCGCGCTCGGGCTGCGGCAGGCCGAACGCGATCGGCCACTGGTGGTACTCGATCACGTAGCGGCGGTTGGGCGCCGTGCCGACGATCGTGTGGAAGGTGTCGCCGGCGGCCTGGAACCGCGTCTCGAACAGCGCCAGCGCGGTGCCGTAGATCGTCAGTTCCGAATCCGGCAGCGGCCGGATGCCCCAGTACAACCCGTTGTACGAGCAGCCGCCGTAGCTGCGCTTGCTGGCGATCACGCCGAATCCGGTCACGCACAGCTCGTCGACGCGCTCGCCGAACAGGCGGAAGTCGAAGTCGGCCGGGAACGGCAGCGCCGCGCCGCTGAACAGCTCGTTCGGCTCGATCGGCGTGCCGCCGGTGGCGTCGACGTAGGCCGCGGGCGCGGTGTCCTCGACCGCGTAGCCGTCGGGCAGCGCCTGCGCCATCCAGGTGCTCGACGGCGACATCGACCGGCTGACCGTCACGATGCGGTTGTGCTGCAGGGTCGCGCCGGGTGCCAGCGCCTCCTCGCGCGCGTCGAAGATCGGCCCGACCTGGTCGTCGCGCAGCGCGTGATAGCGCAACGCCTCGCCGCTGTGATTCGTGACGCGATAGCACAGGTTGACCTGGTCGCCGGCGGCGACGTCGATCGCGGTCGCGCTGCCGCAGGCGGCCGGCGCCGCCGGATCGGCATGGCTGACGGTGACCTCCAGCCCGAGCGGGCTGGTCTCGCCGCTGCCCTGCTCCACCACCACCCGGTCCAGGCCCAGCCAGCCGCCGCGCAGCAGGCCGTCGTCCTGGTGGACATGGTGGCGGAACGCGATGCGGCCGCTGCCCGAGGTCGGCAGGCCCTCGGCCGCGGTCAGCGTGTAGCGCGTCCACTGCGCCGGATAGCCGGCCTGCACCTCGGTCGGGTTGATGTCGAGCACCAGGGTCGCGAACTGGCCCACGTCGCCGGGCTCGGTACCGACGTCGGTACACGTGCCGACATTGCAGGCGCGGACCTGGAGGCGCGTCGGCAGCGTGCTGCCGCCGACCTCGCGCGTGTAGAACGACAGCCGCGTGGTCGGCGTGAAGTTGATCGGCGGCGTCAGCAGCCAGGAACTGATCGTGCCCTGGTCGGACAGGGTCGCGAACGGGTGCGAGCCGATGTAGGCGTCGATCGGCCCGTCCTGCGCCAGGAACATCGACGGCAGGCCCTGCTGCCAGGTGTTGGCCGGACGGTCGCTGTTGTTCTGGCGGATCCAGCCCTGGGTGAACAGGCCGCCCGGCGCCATGTGGCGGCCGTCGCGGCTGAGCAGGTCGGCCTGGTTGAAACCTTCGTCGATCACGCGCAACGGCGCGTCGGCACCCGCCGGGACCGCCGGATCGGCCTGCGGCGCGGTCGCGTCGGGCCGCCGGCCCGGAGCGAAATCGTCCTCGGCGATCGGCCGTTCCGGATGGCGGGCCGCATCGGCCAGGAAGGCGGCACGGCTGCCGGCCGGGGCGGCCGGGACGCCGTCGCCGCGGACCGGGACCGCCAGGCTGCCGACGGTGCCGGCGAGCGCTGCCGCGAGGAGGGTTCTGCGAACTGCCTGCATGGAATGGGTTCCCCGTTGAAGGATGAGGCCGGGAACGGACGCGGCGCCGGGCGCCGGACCTGTTCCCCCTCGATCGAGTTTCTTTCAGCGCGTCGAGCGCGCCCGCACGCCGGCCGCATCGGCATCGCACAGGATCCGCACAGGCGCTCAACACCCCATGCGGATCAATGGCTTGGTGGCAGGATCGCCCGACCCCGGCAGGCCGGCCGGTGGCGCCTGACGCACGCTGGCACCGCCCGGCAAGCGGCGGCCGGCGGGGGCTCAGAACCGGTCGGTCAGGTCACGCTCGCCGGCCAGCGCGGCGGCCTTGCCGGCCGCCGCCTGCGCCAGCGACGGCCGCCCCAGGGCGCGGTACAGCGCCTCGGTGGCGCGCGCGGCCCGGTAGTCGCGATCGGCATAGGCCGCCAGCCGGCCGCCGACCGCGGCGGCGCGCTCCAGGTCGCCGTCGGCGAGCAGGGGACGCAGCCAGGCCACCGCCACCACGATGATGCTCTCCGGCGCACCACGGGCTTCGGCCTTGGCCAGGGCTTCGGCGTAAAGCGCGCTGCCGTCGCCCTCGCCGCGCAGGCGGGTTCGCTCGGCCCGGATCAGGTCGAGGATGATCGCCCGGTCGATGTCCTGCGGCACCGACGATGCCGATTCGAGCTGGTGCAGCATGCGCTCGACCGGCGCGATGCGCCCCTGCGCCGCGGCCGCCTGCACCACCAGCCAGCACACCTCGCCCATCGACGTCTGGCCGGACAGGTCGGCCGAACGCGAGATCCGCGCCACGATCGCATCGGCGCGCTCGACCAGGCGGTCGCCGTGGCCCTGCTCGGTCAGCAGCACCGCGCGCAGGGCCGCGAACTCGGTGTCGCTGGCGGCCGGATCGTCGGGCCGGTCGTCGAAGCGCTCGATGACCTCGCCCGCCTCGCGCAACAGGCCGGCCGCCAGCAGGCTGCGCGTGAACGCCGCCGCCACGCGCCGGTTGATCGCCGGGTTGGCCAGGTGTTCGATCTGCTCCATCGCCTGCCGGCCGGTGGCGACCGCGCCGGCCACGTCCAGCAGCGCCAGTTGCGTGTAGATCTTGTTGTGCAGGCTGATGACCAGCTGGTCGCGGATGCCGAAGCCGGCCAGGATCGCGATCGCGCGGTCCTGCGCGGCCAGCGCCTCGGTGTAGCGGCCGCGGTAGGCGTCGGCCATGCCGACGTTGATGTCGAGGTTGGCCTGGCCGATGCGATCGCCGGCACGATCGAGCTCGACGCGCGCGCGGCTGAAATCGGCGGTCGCCTCGTCGTAGTGTTCGAGCGCGACCTGGCTCGCCCCGCGCCCCATGTACGAGCGGCCGAGCCAGCCGCCCTCGCGGCCGTCGCCGAGCAGCGTGATCGCCTGCGTGTAGGACTGCACCGCCGCGGCGTTGTCCGCTTGCAGCAGCTGCACCGCGCCCAGACCCATCCAGGCCCGCGCGCGCAGCGTGGCATCCGGCTGCGCGAGATCCTCCGCCAGCGGCCGGTACAACCGCTCGGCATCGGCCAGCCGGCCCTGGCGCACCGCCACGTTGCCGGCGCGCACGCTGAAGCGCGGATCGGTCCCGGCCGCCGCGCCACCGCGCTCGATCAGGCGCTTGGCCTCCTCCAGGTCGCCCATCAGCAATGCCGCGTCGATCCGTGTCAGCCGCTCGTCGTCTGGCAGCGGCGCCACACGCACCGTCGCATGCAGGCGCAGGTGCGCCATCAGCTGCGCGATGGCCTGCGCCGCCGCCTCCAGCGGCGCGGCGGCGCTGCTGGCGTAGGTATCGAGCGTGCCGTCGTGGAACACGTCCAGGCTGAGGTGCCAGCGCCCGTCGGACTGCTCGGCCCGCGGCAGGACGATGTGCGTAGCGCCGGTCGCCGCGCGCAGCCGGCCCAGGTTCTCGCCCTCGCGCCCCTGTATCGGCTCGTCGCCGACCAAGCTCACCACCTGGTCGCTCGGCAGGACCGGCTGCCCGCCGTCCTGGCGCAGCAGCGTCGCGATGTAGTCCATGACGCCCAGCCGCACCCAGGTCGTGGCGGCCTGGCTGCCGTCCAGCTGCACCGGCAGCACCATGAACAATGCACCGCTCGCCGGCGGCGCGGTCGCCGGATTCCGGGGGGCTGGCGGCCGGGCCAGCCACAGGCCCAAGCCGACGCCGGCCAGCACCACGACCAGCCCCAGCGCGATCCGCGTCCACGGCCAGCGCCGCACCGGCCGGGCACCGTCCGCCGCCGCCGGAGGCAGCGGCTCGACCGGCTCGACAGGCTCGACCGGCGGGGCCGTCGCGACCGGCCGCTCGGCAGCCGGCGGTGCGGCCGGTGCGGCCGCTTCGTACTCGATCACCTCCACCACGGCGATCCAGCGATAGCCGAACCGCGGCACCGTGCGGATCATGCTGCGCTCGGCTTCGACGTCGCCCAGCGCCTGGCGCGCACGCAGCAGGGTCTGGCCGAGCGTATGGTCGTTGACGTCGGCCACGCCCCACACCGCCGAGATCAGCTCGTCCCGGCCCACCGCCCGGTCGCGGTGCTCGACCAGGTAGGCCACGCAATCGAACGACTTGGGCGGGATCGCCAGAAGCACGCCGTCCTCGCGCAGCTCGCGGCCCTTCGCATCCAGCGCGAAGCGACCAAACCGGTAGACGGATGTTTGCATCGGGAACGTGGCGGGGCGGCGGCGCGCTGTCGTGACGGGAGTGAGAAGTGGCCAGCCCGACCGCGGGCGGCGCGCGCGACAGCGGACAACCAGGAGGCCAGGAACGCAGCAACGATACCAGCATCGTACGCCCGAGGCGTCGTCCCTGCGCTGGCGGCGTTCGTCCGGCGGCGCGGGTGCCCGTGGCCTCCCAGGCGCCGATGCGGACCTGCGGCAATGTGTCACCCACCGGCCGGCCCGCCACGCCGGCCGCTGCCGCGCCGCCCTGCGACCGCCGGTCACATCCCGGTCGCGGCAGCGGGTGCTGCAATGGTCCGTTCCGTCGGCGCGCACGCCGACGCTGCCGGACTGCCAGCCACGTCATGCTACCGAACGCATCGCCCGCCGTGCTCGCCGCGGCCCTGCTCGCCTGTGCCGTGCCGGCGCAGGCGACCGACCCGAGCGTCACCGATCCCGCGCCGGAGACGGCGCGTCTCCAGCCGGTCGTCGTTACCGCCGTCGCGCCGCAGTCCCCGCTGCTGTTCACGACCGACCCCAAGCTGCCGCGCCAGCCGGTACCAGCCAGCGACGGCGCTGACTACCTCCGGACCATCGCCGGCTTCGGCGCCGTGCGCAACGGCGGCACCAACGGCGACCCGGTGCTGCGCGGGATGTTCGGCTCGCGGCTGAACCTCCTGACCGGCGACGGCGCCATGGTCGGAGCCTGCCCGGCGCGCATGGACAATCCGCTCTCCTACGTGGCGCCGGAGACCTACGACGTGCTCGCCGTGATCAAGGGCCCGCAGACTGTGCTGTGGGGGCCGGGTGCCTCGGCCGGCACCGTGCGCTTCGAGCGCCGCACCGCGCCGTTCGAGACCGCCGGTGCGCGCCTGTACGGCAGTGCGCTCGGCGGCAGCTGGGGCCGCAACGACCAGGTGGCCGACATCGCGCTCGGCGCGCCCGCCGGCCATCTGCGCCTGGTCGCCAACCGCTCCGAGCAGGACGACTACGACGACGGTGACGGCCGTACCGTTCCCTCGCGCTGGAAGAAGTGGAACGCCGACGTCGAGGCCGGCTGGACGCCCGGCGCCGACACGCGCGTGATCGCCACGTTCGGTACCGGCGACGGCGAGGCGCGCTATGCCGGCCGCGGCATGGACGGCACCCGGTTCAAGCGCGAAAGCGCCGGCCTGCGCGTGGAGAAGACCGGCTTCGGCGGCGCGCTCGCGCGCATCGACGCCAGCGTCTTCTACAACGACGCCGACCATGTGATGGACAACTTCCGCCTGCGCGAGCCCGATCCGCAGGGGCCGATGCCGATGCCGATGGAAGCACGCCTGGATCGCCGCACCACCGGCGGGCGTGCCGCCGCCACCTGGCAGTTCGGCGCCTGGGACCTGGTCACCGGCCTGGACCAGCAGGCCAGCCGTCACCGCAACCACGAGGCCGCCCACGCGATGGACACGCACGCTGGCGCCACCTGGGTGCCCGACGCGCGCTTCACCACCACCGGCGCCTTCGCCGAGGCCACGTGGAAGGCCCGCCCGCGCGACCGCCTGGTCGCCGGCGCCCGTGCCGATCGCGCGCGGGTCGAGGACCGGCGCGCGACCACGGACGGCATGATGCCGATGCCCAATCCCACGGCCGGTGCCACGCGCCGCGAGACGCTCGGTGCCGGCTTCGTGCGCTACGAGCACGACCTCGCGGCCACGCCCGCCACCGTCTATGCCGGCCTCGGCCGTACCGAGCGCCTGCCGGACTACTGGGAGTTGTTCTCGCCCGACCACGGGCCGATGGGCGCCGCCAATGCCTTCGCCGCGATCCGCCCGGAGATCACCACCCAGCTCGACGTCGGCGCCCAGTACCAGGGAGCGGTGTTGCGCGCCTGGGCCTCGCTGTACGCCGCACGCATCGACGACTACATCCTGTTCCGCTACGGCAGCGGCGGCATGATGGGCCCGTCCTCGCAGGCGCTGAACGTCGATGCGCGCACGCGCGGCGGCGAGCTCGGCCTGCAGTGGCGTTTCGCCCCGCGCTGGACCACCGAGGCCACCGTCGCCTACGCCTGGGGCGAGAACCGCAGCGACGACCGCGCGCTGCCGCAGATGCCACCGCTGGAGGCACGCATGAACCTGACCTATGCGCGCACCGACTGGTCGCTCGGCGCGCTGTGGCGGCTGGTCGCGCGGCAGGGCCGCATCGCCGTGGACGAGGGCAACGTCGTCGGCCGCGACCTCGGCCCCAGTGCCGGCTTCGGCACGTTCTCGCTCAACGCCGGCTATCGCTTCGGCAAGACACTGCAGCTCACCGCCGGCATCGACAACCTGTTCGACCGCACCTACGCCGAGCACCTGAACCTCGCCGGCAACGCGGCCTTCGGCTATCCGGCCGATCCGGTGCGCATCCACGAGCCGGGACGGCTGGTGTGGATGAAGCTGGCGCTGGACTATTAGCCTGATGGTCGGGATAGGGTGTCCTGCCCTTTCCCGACTCGGCCTGTTCGGCGCAGGTCCGGATACGCGTCCGACGCAGCGGCGGCAAGGCCATCGCTGCGCGCGCGATCGGGCGGCGGATCACGTCGGCAACCGCCCGCCGCCGCGGTGGCCTACCACGGCGCCAGCCGCCAGCCGCGCGGCGTCGCCGCCAGCCGCGTCGTCAGCGCCAGCTGGTCGAGAAAGCGGTCGTCGTGCGAGACCACGACCAGGGTGCCCGGATACTGGCGCAGCATCATCTCCAGCGCCTCGACCGCGGCCAGGTCCAGGTGGTTGCTCGGTTCGTCGAGCAGCAGCAGCTGCGCCGGCGGGTCGGCATGAATCGCGCAGGCCAGCGCGGCCTTCAGGCGCTCGCCGCCGCTCAGGGCACCGGTCGGCACGTGGATCGTGCGGGCATCCAGCCCTGCCTGCGCCAGCCGCGTGCGCAGTACGTCCTCGGCCTCGCGATCGTTGGCCGCGCGCAGGTGTTCCAGCGCCGTGCGCTGCGGGTCCAGGTCCGCCAGGGACTGATCCAGGTAGGCCGTCGCGACCGCGCGTTCGCAGCGCCCGGCTGCCGGTGCCAATCGGCCGGCCACCAGCTTGAGCAGGGTCGACTTGCCGCAGCCGTTGGGGCCGACCACGCCGACGCGCTGGCCGCCGGTCAGGATCCAGTCGATCTGCCGCAGCGCCGGCGGGCCGAACGGCAGCACGGCCGCATCGAGCACCGCCACGCGGCGCGGTCCGGCATCCGCCGCCGGTGCGTGCAGCGCGATCGGTGCGTCCTGCTCGACCTGGCGCGCCGCTTCGCGCACGCGCGCGGCCAGCGCATCGCGCGCGGCCGCCTGCTGCAGTCGCAGCTTGCCGGCGGTGCTTTCGCTGCGCTCCTTCCGGCGGCCCAGCAGGATCGGGGCCTGGTTGGCCTCGCGCCCGTGCCGGTCGCCACGCGCCTGGCGCCGGTCCTGCCGCTCGCGCTGCGCGCGCAAGGCGCGCTCCTCGCGCCGCTGCTCGCCCTTCTGCCGGTCCAGCTGCGCGAGCGCACCGGCGCGCTCGGCGGCCTTGTGCTGCGCGTAGAACGCATAGCCGCCGCCGTAGCTCTTGAGGCCCAGCGACGACAACTCGACCGTACGCGTCATCCGGTCCAGCAGCGCGCGGTCGTGGCTGACCAGCAGCAGCCCGCGCGTCCAGCACTGCATGTGCTCGGCCAGCGCCGCGCGGCCGGAGCGGTCCAGGTGATTGCTCGGCTCGTCGAGGATCAGGAAATCCGCATCGGACACGAAGGCGCCGGCCAGCATCACGCGCAGGACCTGGCCGCCGCTCAGCGTGTGCGCCGGCGTGTGTGCGTCCAGGTGCCCGAGGCCGCCCTGGTCGAGCGCCTGCGCCAGGCGCTGGCGGACGTCCCAGCGCTCGCCGACCGCCTCGAAATCGGCCGCGGCCGCGCTGCCCGCCTCGATGCGCTCCAGGGCCGCGACGGTCGCCGCGACGCCGGCTAGGTCCGCCACGGTGGCTGCCGCGTCGAAGGGCAGGTGTTGCGGCAGGTAGTACGCGCTGCCCGAGCGCAGGCAGCGGCCGGCCGAGGGCTGCAACTGGCCGGCCAGCAGGCGTGCGAGCACGCTCTTGCCGACACCGTTGCGCCCGACCAGCCCGGTGGGGCGCAGGTCGAACTGCTCGGTGAGACCGGAGAACAGGAGCCTGCCGTCGGGCAGGACGTAGGACGCGCTTTCCAGCGCCAGGAACGGATTCGCCATGCGTGTATCCCATCGATGCCAGCACACTCCCCTGCACGGGGCCGTGGAGTCGTGCCGTCCAGCGGACGGCGGCATCAATGGCGCATCGGACGAAACCCTCTGCAGTGCGAAAACAGGCGCGCACTATAGTCGGCCGGGCGCGCCGGGCAAAGAGGCGGCGGTGCCGTGCGGTCATCGCCATTCAGGCTTCGACCCGGTTTCACGTCGGCATCTGCCTCCTGCCCGGGCACGGGTTTCGTTCGCTGCACTGCCAGCGCGCACCGCCCAGCCGGCGATGCCTCGTGCAGGTCGGTCACCGCCGCCCCTGCGACGTCACGCGCACGCCGGCCAGCGCGCGCGCTGCCGGGCGGCGATGCCCGGCGCGCGCATCCGCCCGATGGGCGCGCCGCGTTTGATCCCGGCTTCACGCCCGCTGCCGAGACTGCGGTCCTCTCCCCCGAAGGAAGCCCGCGATGAAGACCTTGCTGACCGCCGCCGCGCTGGCCATCGCCAGTGCCGCCGCGCCCCCGGTCGCCCACGCCGCCGACACCGTGCTGATCGTCCTCAGCGGCGAAGGTCGCGACCAGGGCAAGACGCGCCCCGGCTACGAGATGGACGAGCTGGCCCAGGCCTGGCTGGTCTTCGCCGACAACGGCCTGGCGGTGGAGGTGGCCAGTCCGCGCGGTGGCGCGGTGGAGGCGGACCGCTACGACCCGAAGGACCCGTTCAATGCGCGCCTGCTGGCCGATGCCGGCAAGACCGCGCAGCTCGCCGACACGCGCCCGACCGCGGCGCTGCGCGCGGCCGACTACGCCGCCGTGTATGTCGTCGGCGGCAAGGGCGCGGTGTTCGACCTGCCTCGCGATGCGGCGCTGGCGCGCCTGATCGGCGAGATCCACGCGCAGGGCGGCATCGTCGCCGCCGTCTGCCATGGCCCCGCCGTGCTGACCGCCGTGCGCGACGCCGGCGGCCGGCCGCTGGCTGCCGGCCGCGCGATGACCGGTTTCAGCAACGAGGAGGAAACCCTCTTCGGCAAGCGCTGGGCCAAGGAGTACCCGTTCCTGCTCGAGGACCGCCTGCGCGAGCAGGGCGCCCGCTGGAGCGAGGCGGCGCCGATGCTGCCGCACGTGGTGGTGGACGGCCGCCTGATCACCGGCCAGAACCCCTACTCCACCCTCGGCGTCGCCGAGGCGCTGGTCCGCGCCACCGGCCGCACGCCGGTCGCCCGCACGCCCTCGCGCGACGAGCGCAGCATGGCCGTGGCCCAGCAGGCACTGCGCGGCGAGGCCGCCGCGGCCCGCGTCGCGCTGGCCGCCGACGTGGACGCATATCACGTGCAGCTGATCGGCATGCTCGGCTACTACCAGTTGCAGGCCGCCGACGGCGACGCCGCGGTGCGCGACGCCGTCACCCTGATGACCCTGGCCGAGCCGCATTTCGCCGAGCCGCGGCTGCAGGTGGCGATCGCCGACGGCGAGTGGCGGCTCGGCCGGTCCGGCCCGGCGCGCGAGCGGCTGCAGCGCGTGCTGGCGCAGCACCCGCAGATGGACGAAGCTAAACAGCTGATGGCCCGCATCGACGGCTGAGCCGTGTCCGAACCGTTACGCATCCTGGTGATCGAGGACAACCACGCCCTGCGTGCGAGCCTGGCCTCGCTGCTGGCATTCCACGGCCATCGTGCGGACTTCGCCGCCGATGGCCGCACCGGCCTGGCCCTCGCCCTGGCCGATCCGCCGGACGTCGTGGTGCTGGACCTCGGCCTGCCGGGGCTGGACGGCGTGCGCGTCTGCGAGGCGCTGCGCGCCCGTGCCGACCGCCACGTGCCGGTGCTGATGCTGACCGCCCGCCACGCGATCGAGGACAAGCTGCGCGGTTTCCAGGCCGGTGCCGACGACTACCTCGTCAAGCCGTTCGACGGCCAGGAACTGCTGGCGCGCTGCCTGGCGCTGTCGCAGCGCCATCGCGCCGGCCAGGCGCATCGCCTCGTCGTCGGCGCGCTGTCGATCGATCGCCGCAGCGGCGAGGTGATGCGCGCCGGCCGGCGCCTGGTACTCACGCAGATGCCGTACCGCATCCTGCTGGCGCTGGCCGAGGCCTGGCCGCGCACGCTGACGCGCTCGGAACTGATGCAGCGGCTGTGGGGCGAGGAAACCCCGCCGTCCGACCCGCTGCGCTCGCACCTGTACCTGCTGCGCCGCGCGCTGGACCGCCCGTTCGAGCGGCCGATGCTGATCACCGTGCAGGGCGTCGGTTTCCGCCTGGATGCCGACGCGTGAAGCCGCGCCGCCGCCTGCAACGCCGGCTGCTGGTCGCCTTCGCCGCGCTGACGCTCGGCGTCGCCGGCCTGTTCGCGCTGTATGCGATCGCCTTCGTCTACATGGTGGAGGACCACTTCTTCGTCGCACAGCTGCGCGACGAGGCCGCCTACCTCACCGACGCACAAGCGAAAAGCGGCCAATGGCCGGCACCCCGCAGCCCGCACCTCGCCCTCTACACCGACACCGCCACCCTGCCCGACGACCTGCGCGCACAGTTCCGGCAGGAGAGCTGGCGCAGCGAGTTTCCCGGCCGCGACGGGCGGCACTACCACGTGCTGCCGCTGGCCGGCACCGACGGCCGGCCCGCCTGGCTGGTCGCCGAGGTCGGCAGCCGGCTGGTGGTACGGCCGATCCGCAACCAGATCTTCGCGCTGCTGGCCTGGTCCGGCGCCGCCGTGCTCGCCGCGGCCCTGCTGCTCGGTGCCTGGGTCGCGCGGCGCACCAGCCGGCCGCTGGCCGAACTCGCCGACGTGGTGGCCGCGCTGCACCCCGGCGACCTGCCCGAGCACCTGCCGGCCGCCACCGGCGACGACGAGGTCGGCACGCTGGCGCGCGGCCTGGACGCCCTGATCGGCCGCATCCGCACCTTCATCGCGCGCGAGCAGGACTTCACGCGCGACGCCAGCCACGAACTGCGCACGCCGCTGGCGGTGATCCGCAGCGCCGGCGAACGCCTCGCCGCCGAGGCCGACCTCGACGCCACGCAGCGCCGGCACCTGGACCACATCCGCCTGTCGGCCGCCCAGTTGGAGCAGACCGTGACGACGCTGCTGGCGCTCGCGCGCGAACAACCGCTGGATGCGGCCGGCCCGACGCGCCTGCTGCCACTGATCGAGCGCGTGATCGTCGAGCAGGCGCCGCTGATCGGCGACCGGCCGATCCGGGTGGACCTGGACGTCGCGCCCGCCGCAGCCTCCACGCATCCGGCCGCCGTGCTGCACATCCTGCTGTCCAACCTGATCGGCAACGCCTTCGCCCACACCGCGCGCGGCACCGTGCGCATCGACATCGCCGACGGCACCCTGCGCATCGCCAACCACGGCCATGCGATCGACGACGCGCTGCGCGCCACCCTGCACCAGCCGTTCACCAAGCGCGAAGGCAGCGCCGGCTTCGGCCTCGGCCTGGCGATCGTCCAGCGCCTGTGCGACCGCAACGGCATCGCGCTCGCGATCGACCACGACGCGGACGGCACGCAGGCCCGCATCGGGCTCGACGCCTGAGCGCCGCGCTCATCCGCGGTCCAGCCGCGCGGTAGCATCGTGCGCCCTCATCCCTTGCGGAGACCCGAACAATGGAAACCCAGGAACTGCACCGCGGCCGCCTGATCGATCACATCCAGCTGGTCGTGCGCGACCTCGCCGTGTCCCAGGCGTTCTACGCCGCCGTCTTCGACGTGCTGAAGGTGCCGATGGGCGGCACCGGCGATAGCTACTTCTGGGCGGACGAGCTGTTCGTCTCCAGTGCCGACAGCGAAGCCGCGCAAGGCGCGCTGACCGGCCGCCACCACCTGGCCTTCCAGGCACCGGACCGCGCGACGGTGGAGGCGTTCCACGCCGCCGCGCTCGCCCATGGCGGCACCGACAATGGCGCGCCCGGCGAGCGCCCGTACCACCCCGGCTACTACGCCGCGTTCGCGCTGGACCCGGACGGCAACAACATCGAGGTGGTCTTCCACGGCGAGGCCAAGCGCAGCGCGCCGTCGGTGAAGATCACGTTCTGACGCGCGGGTGGAACGCGGCCCGGCACCGGCGCGCCCGGGCCGGGCACTCGATGGTGGGCCGGCTCATCGGACCGGCATTGCCGCCTCCACCTTCGTGCGTATCCACTTGGACAGCGGCGCGCTGAAGATGCCGACCAGCAGCCCGCCCCACAGGTCGTTGATCTCCAGCGCGATCGGTGTGGATCTGCTGGCACCGCCCACCGGCATTTCATCGGGCCCGGCCGGCAGCACCCGTGGGCGGGACGCGGGCGCCGTCGCCCGTCGTACGATGGCGCGACGACTCCGCGAGACCGCCATGCGCCGATCGAAAACCCGCCACCGCCGCCCCGGCCGGCCGCGCCTCGCACTCGCTGCGCTGATTGTGCTGGCCGGTGCCGGCCTGGTCGCATTCATGGCCAGTCCCTGGCCTTCCGCGCTGCTCGTTCGCTGGGCGTTCGACCTCGGCGGCGTGCTGGCCGATCGCGCGCTGGCCGCGCACGTGCCTGCCACCGTGCGCAGCGATACCGGCCTGCGCTACGCCGCCGATCCCGATGCGCTGCTGGACATCCACCGCCCCACAGGCATCGCGCAGGATGCGCGCCTGCCGGTAATCGTCTGGGTGCACGGCGGCGGCTTCGTCGCCGGCAGCCGCACGCAGGTCGGCAACTACGCCCGCATCCTCGCCGGCGACGGCCATGCCGTGGTCGCCGTGGACTACGCGCTCGGTCCCGGCACGCACTATCCGGTACCGGTGCACCAGGTCAATCGCGCGCTGGCCTACCTCGTCGCCGAAGCCGACCGCCTGCAGCTGGACACGACGCGCGTCGTGCTGGCCGGCGATTCCGCCGGCGCGCAGATCGCCGCACAGGTGGCCGCACTGATCACCTCGCCCGCCTATGCCAGGGCCATGGCGATCGAGCCCGCCCTCGACCGTGCCCACCTGGTCGGCACCGTCCTGTTCTGCGGCCCCTACGATGCCCTGCTGATGAAGCTCGGCGAGGCCGACCACTGGCTGGTGCGCACGATGCTGTGGGCCTACCTCGGCGACCGCCTGCCCTCGGCCGAGGCGATCGCGCAGCTCTCGATCACGCGCCACCTGACGCCGGATTTCCCGCCGAGTTTCATTTCCGTCGGCAACGACGATCCGCTCGCGCCGCAGTCCCATGCACTGGCCGAGGCACTGGACCGGCACGGTGTGCGCGTCGAACGGCTGTTCTTCGCGCAGGATCACATGCCGTCGTTGCCGCACGAGTACCAGTTCGACCTGTCGCGCGCGGAAGCGCGCGAAGCGCTGACGCGCGTGAAGGCCTTCCTCGCACGCGTTTTCGACGCGCGCGGTGGCCCATACGCTGGTGCCACCCTGGAACCGCTGCGCTGAGCCCACACGGGCACGGCGGACGGCCCGATCCGCTCACCGCACTGCGGCCAGACGCGATGCCCGCCGCTTCAACGAATGCCCTTCCGGCAGCCGGGCCACTGCCTCGACGACGGCCTCCCGTTGCCGCAGCGATCCGGCTGTGTCGTGCAGGCGCTGCAACGTCTCGGCCAGGCCCAGGCGTGCCTGGATCACGTACAGCGCGTGCTCGCCGGCGGAGGCCAGGCCGATGCGCAGGCTTTCCTCGTAGTGGGTGCGGGCCTCGTCCAGCGCGCCGAGCGCGACATCCGCCTCGGCCAGTGCCAGGTGACGCTGCGCCAGACTGGGGTGGTCCGGCGGAAACAGGCGCCGGCTCTCGGCGAGGCTGGCCGCGAACAGGTCCCGCGCCTCGGCGGCGCGGCCCGTATCGAGCCAGACCGCACCCAGCACGGCGCGGCTGTTGAACCATTCCTCGCCCGGCGTGCCGCCCAGCGCCTCGCGCAAAGTCAGCGCCTGCCGCGCCGCGGCTTCGGCCTGGCCCAGCCGCCCGGCACCGCGTTCGGCGCGGGCACGGTTGGTCTGCACGTTGGCCTGCCAGTAGCGCCAGTCGCCCTCGCCGGCCGCCAGAAGGGTGGCGGCACGGTCGAGCACGGTGCTGGCCTCGTCATAGCGCTCGAGCTGCACCAGCGCGCCACCGAGGTTGCTCATCGCCTTGCCGGCCTCCGGGTCGTTCTCGCCGTAGAGCGCCACGCGCAGGCGCAGGCTTTCGCGGAACAGCTCCGTGGCCTCCGCCGTGTCGCCCTTGCGCAGCAGCACGCTGGCCAGGTTGGCCAGGTGCACGGCATGGACACGGTGCGGCGTGCCGTAGACCTTGGCGTCCACGGCCACTGCCTCGCGCATTGCCTGCCCGGCTTCGTCCAGCCGGCCCATCGCCAGCAGGCAGGCGCCGAGGTTGGACAAGGTCATGCCGATGTCCGCATGCACCTCGCCGTAGACCGTGCGCTCCAGCGCCAGGGCCTGCCGATACACGCGCACGGCCTCGTCGAAGTGCTTGCCCTGCGTCAGCACGAAGCCGAAATCGTCAAGCACGCTGGCGGTCTTCTTGCCGGGTGGGTTCTCGACCTGCTGCAGCAGGGCCAGCGCTTCGCGCAGTTCTTCAGCGCCGACGTCCGGCGCGCCGTCCTGGGCCAGCACGATGCCGCGCAGGACACGGATGTCCACCTGCTGCAGCGACGCGTGGGCCGGCACCCGTGCCAGCGCCTGGTCCAGCAGGGCACGCGCCTCCGCATAGCGGCGCAGCTCCTTCACCGATCGCGCCAGCTGATAGAGCGTGTCGGCTGCCCGCTCCGGATCGGTGCCGCCGGCGGCCTGCTGCAGGTCGTGTGCCTGCCGCAGCAACGGCTCGGCCTCGACGAAGAGGTTGAGCTGGTTGTGGATGCGCCCGAACGTGGTCAACAGGTCCGCGCGCAGCGCCGGCTGGTCCTTCATCTCGGCCTGGACGCGCTCCACGCCGCGCGCCAGCAGCTCGCGCGTGCTGGGCACGCGGTCGGCCGCGCCGCCCGGCGCGCTGCTGTCGAACACGCTGAGCAGGAAGGCCTGGATGGAGTTGGCGCGCTCGGCCGCCCGCACCGCCTGGCGCGACTTCCACAGCATGCCGCCGAGGCCGGCCAGCAGCAGCACCAGGGCCATGCCGGCCAGCGCCACCGGCAGCCGGTGGCGCCGGACGAAGGTGGCCATGCGGTAGCCCATGCCGTTGCCGGACACCCGCACCGGCGCGCCGGCCAGCCACTGGCGCAGGTCCGTCGCGAAGGCATCCACGCTGGCGTACCGGTCCGCCGGCTCCTTGGCCAGCGCCTTTTCCAGGATGCGGGTGAGGTCGCCACGCACCGCACGGCGATAGCTAGCCGGCGTCTCGCCGCGGGCCTCCAGGCGCTGCAGCGCGGCGGACGCTGCCGGCACCGGCGGGGCGTCCTCGCGCGCCAAGGCTGCCAGCAGCGTCTGCGGCGGCATCTCGCGCACGATGCGCTCGGTCGCGATCAGGTTGCCGCGGTCCAGCGGGTACGGCAGCGCGCCGCTGACCAGCTCGAACGCGATCACGCCCAGCGCATAGACATCCACCGCCACGCCCGCGCCGCCGCCGCCGAACTGCTCCGGCGCCGCGTACTCCGGCGTGAAGGCGCGGCGCTGGCCGATCGTCGTCGGCGCTGCGGCAGTATCGGTTTCGTCCTCGCCCAGCAGTCCGGCGATGCCGAAGTCCAGCAGGCGCACCGCGCCGGTCTGGTCCACCAGCACGTTGCCGGGCTTGAGATCCCGATGCACCACCAGATGCGTATGCGCGTGCTGGACCGCTGCGCAGACATCCAGGAACAGCGCGATGCGCGCACGCACGCCCAGGCGGCGCGCATCGCACCAGCGCGTGAGGGTGGTGCCGCGCACGAACTCCAGCGCCAGCCACGGCCGGCGGTCCGGCGACAGGCCGCCGTCGATGAAGCGGGCCAGGTTGGGATGCGACAGCCGCGCCAGGATGCGCCGCTCGCGCAGGAAGCGCGCCTGCACGTCGTCGAAGTCGAAACCGCGGCGGATCAGCTTGATCGCCACCTCCTGCGCGAAGTCCGCCTCTTCGCGCAGGCCCCGGTAGATCACGCCGGTGCCGCCGCGACCGATCCGCTCAACCACGCGGAACGGCCCCAGCAGGCTGCCGATCAACGCATCACGCGTCTCGTCCGGCGGCGGCGCGTCGATCTGCGCGACACAGCCCTCCAGCATCGCCTGAACGCGCGTGCGCAGCGCCGGCTGCCCGGCACAGCGCTGGTCGAGGAATGCCGCGCGCTCCTCCGGCGTATCCAGATCCAGTGCCCGGCGCAGCAGCGCCAGCGCCGCCGTCAGGGACGGATCACCGGGCAGACCGCTCATGCCGCGCCTGCCGCCCGCTGCGGTGACGCAAGACCGGCTCCACCCGATGCGCTCACGCGTACTTCGCCTTGCTGGGAAAAGGGTTGCGCCCACCGGTCCGCGCAGGCAACGCCATTCGACCGGCTCGCCAGGGGATACGCAAGAGGCCGGCCGAATCGGACAGACGCGCTGCCTGTCCATCGGCAACGCCGGAAAGAGCGCCGCCTGCCCGGCTTCCGGCGCCCCTGAAAACCCGGTCGCTGTAAGTCGACCGTAAGTGACGCCCACGCACAGTGGCGCTCCCTTTCGCGGTGTCTCGACATGATCCGGCTAGCAATCGCGCTCACGGCGCTCATTCCTCTTTCCACCTTCGCCCAGGCCGGTCCGACCGAGCCACCCGGCGCCGGCGAACAGCCGGACAACGATCCCTGGACAATCGGCCTGGCCGCCTCCGTCAAGGACAGCCCGTATGCCGGAGAAGGGATCCAGGTACGACCGTTCCCGTGGGTGACCTACGAGGGCGAACGGGTCTACTGGCGGGGCGTCACGTTCGGTGTCCATCTGGTGAAGACCGACCATTTCACGCTGGACGCCGTGGTATCGGGCCGCTTCGACGGGTTCGACCGCGGCGACCTGGGCCGCACCGAACTGGCACGGAACGGCGTGGACATCGACCGACTTGCGGATCGGGACGATGCGGCCGACGCGGGCGTCGCCGCCCGCTGGGCCTGGGGCGGCAACGAGCTGCGCCTGCGCGCGGTCGCCGACGTCACCGGCACCAGCGAGGGCTACGAGGTCTCCGCGGACTACGGCTACCGGTTCCGCATCGGCAAGACCACACTGATCCCCGGCATCGGCGTGCAATGGCTCTCGAAGGACCTGGCCGACTACTACTACGGCGTGCGGCCGGGCGAGACCTTCGCCGGCACGTCCTACCGGCCGGACGCCGCGCTGGTGCCGCGTGCCAGCCTGTCCTTCGCCAGGCCGCTTGCCGGCAAGTGGCGGCTGCAGGGCCTGCTACAGTACCAGCGCCTGCCGGATGAACTCGCGCACAGCCCCCTCCTGGAAAGGAACTCGACCGCGGTGGGACACCTGATGATCGGCGTGGTCCGCGGTTTCTGATCCACGCGCAGCCTTCCGTCGCGGCCCTGCCCTTTCCGTTCGATCGCCCATGAACCGCATCGCCCTCGTCGAGGACCATGAGCGCATGGCGAGCCTGATCGTCCGGGGCCTGCTGCCCGCCGGTATCGCCACCGATGTGTTCCATACACTGGAATCGGCCTGGCGCCCACTGATCGAGCGCGACTACGGCATGGTGATCGTGGACCGGGGCTTGCCCGGCGGGGATGGGCTGGACCTGGTCCGGCGCCTGCGCGCCGCCGGGCGGCTGACGCCGTGCCTGATGCTGACCGCGCGCGACGCGCTGCGGGACCGGGTGGACGGCCTGGAGGCCGGCGCCGACGACTACCTGCCCAAGCCCTTCGCCATGGAGGAGCTGCTGGCCCGGGTCCGGGCCCTGCTGCGCAGGACACCGACGCTCCAGTCCACCGAACTCGCGCACGGCGGCCTGCGCATCGCCCCGGAGGCCGGCTGCATGGCGTTCGGCAAGAAGGTCGTGACGCTGTCGCACGCCGAACTCCAGATGATCGTCTGCCTGGTACGGGCCAAGGGCCAGACGGTGCGGCGCCACAGCCTGGAGCAGGCGGCCTGGGGCCTCATGGACGCCGTCACGCCGAATGCCTTCGATGTCGCGATGCATCGCCTGCGCAAGAAGCTGGCGGCGGTCGGCTGCGATCTGGCCCTGGTGAACACCCGCGGGCACGGCTTTGCGCTGAGGACCACCGATGTGGCCGACTAGCCTGTCCGGGCGGCTCCTGCTCTCCGCGCTGATCGGCGTGTTCGCCGCATGCATCGCCGCCGGCGCCATCGTCGGCGCCTTTGCCTACCTGCTCGAAACCGACTACCTGGCCGACATCGAACTGGTGGACGAACTGGACAAGCTCGAACGCGGTCTTCGGACCGGGGCGGACGGGCGGCTGGCATTCACGCTGCAACGGTCTTCGGACATGTACGACGCGCTCCGGAAGGACACCGCGTTCCTGATCGCGGACGCCGGCGGGCGCGCCGTCTTCAGCAGTCCCACCGGCCCCGCGCTCGAAGCCTTGAAACACCTGCCGCCCGCTGCCAGCGAGGCGCCCGTGGACGATCCCGGGCTGCCGGTGCTGCTGCAGGTGCGGGAACGCCGGGTGATACGTGCCGGCACCGGTTACACGCTGCGGGTGGCGCGCAGCAATCGCATGGTGGAGCGGCTCGGGGTCTATGCCCGCCAGTTGTATCTGGGCTCGGCCGCGGCCTCGGTCCTGGCTGCGCTCTCGGTTTTCGCAATCGTCATCTACCTCACCGTCCGCCGCGCGGTCGTGCCGCTGCAGCGGGCATCGGCGATCGCGGCAGGGATCGGGCCGCGCGCGCTTTCGACGCGACTGCACGCCGAGGGCATCCCGTCCGAGATGACACCGCTGATCGATGCACTCAACGCCGCCCTCGAACGCCTCGAACAGGGATTCAAGGTCCAGCAGGACTTTCTCGCGATGGCCGCGCACGAGCTCAAGACGCCGCTGACCCTGCTGCAGGCGGAGATCGAAATCGGCGGCGACATGAACCAGGCGGCCATGCTCCGCGAAACGCAGCTGATGGCGCGCCAGACCCACCAGCTGCTCCACCTCGCGGAAGTCAGCGAGGGACGCAACTATCGCTTCTCCAGACGCTCGCTGTGGGCGCTGGCCGCCGATGTGGCCGGCTACCTGGGGAGGCTGGCCGAACGCAGCAGCGTGTCCCTGCAGGTGGAGCGCCAGGGACCGGAAGCGTTTGTCGATGCGGACGAAGGCGCGGTCTTCGTCCTGCTGAAGAACCTGATCGAGAATGCCATCCGCCATTCGCCGCCGGGCACCGTCGTGACACTGGACGTGTCGGCGCAGGGGTTCGCGGTCGTCGACCAGGGTGCCGGCGTGGACCCGGCCGATCGCGAGCACCTGTTCAAGCGCTTCTGGCGGGCGTCGAGCGCCACCGAAGGCGCCGGCCTCGGCCTCGCCATCGTCCGCGAGATCTGCACGGCGCATCAGTGGGAGGTCCGGTTCGAGGATGCGCCGGCCAGGGGCGCCCGGTTCGTGGTGACCATTCCCCCGGCTGCCCTGCGAGCGGGCGAATGACGGCGCGCACGCTCGAGGCGTGGATTCTTTCGCTGGCCACGCTGGTGACCGAGGACGCACGCGAGGCGCGGCGCTGGTACCGATCGGAAACGATCGCGCAGCTGGACCACACGACCGCGCACGAGCTCGTCCAGACCGGACGCGGCCCGGCGGTGGTCCTGTTCCTGCTGGACGTGCTGCGGTGCGAGCTGCCCGCGGCGACCCAAGCGGGCAGTCCGCAGGCGCGGATGACCCGCACCGCATGAGACGGGCCTTCCCGGCATCTGTCCGTGGCGTCAGCGACCCGCCGTGCAATCCGCACGGTCCGCGGTGCGCCGGAGCAGACCGCAACGAACCCGGCTCCGGCGAGCACGCGTCCCAGCGGGTATATCGCTAGGCACTGCGCCGGCGGCGGGCTAAGATCGCCGCGCGGAGCAAGCCGCACCCGGGTCCGCGGGCAGGGTCCAACCCACTTGCCTTTCCACACATTCCAGACCTTTGTGCAGCCGGCATTGCGGACCTTCGGCGATTCCTGCATGGAGGTTTCCCCGTGAACGCGCTTCCCGAGCACGCCCATATCGATCACCTGCGCAAGCAGGCCAAGGCGCTGCTGCGCGCCTACCAGGCCGGCGATGCCGAGGCATTGCACCGCTTCCGCCAGGACTTGCCGGCCGCGCACGGCACCAGCGATGCACAGCTGGCCGCGATGCAGCTGCGCCTGCACGACGCGCAATCGTGCATCGCGCGCGAGTACGGCTTCCCAAGCTGGAACGAGCTGCGCGACTACGTGACGTGGCAGCGCCTGCGTACGCAGGACCGCGCCGCCACCGTGCGGCACTGGCTGGGCCTGGTGTATGCCGGCGACGTCACCGGCGACCTGTTCGGCGCCCGGCCCAGGCTGGCCGCGCGCGTCCTGGCCGAGCAGCCGGACCTGGCCGACGGCGATGCATCCCTCGCCTGCGCCGTCGGCGACGAAGCCGCCGTGCGCGCCGCGATCGCGGCCGATCCCGGCTGGGTCCATCGCCCTGGCGGCCCGTTGAACCTGCCGCCACTGGTGGCGGTGACGCATTCGGCCCTGCTGCGCCTCGACGGTTTCGCCGAGCGCCTGCGCCGCTGCGCACGCCTGCTGCTGGAGGCCGGCGCGCCTCCCGACCAGTCCATCGGCAACCGCTGGCCGCCGCACTCGGTCGACCAGCCCGGTGACGACCGGCTCAGCGCCCTCTACGGCGCCGCCGGCCAGGCGCACGACCTGGCGCTGACACGCCTGCTGCTGGAGCGCGGTGCCGATCCCAACGACGGCGAGTCGCTCTACCACGCCGTGCAGAGTCCTGCGTGCATACGCCTGTTGCTGGAGCACGGCGCCCGCCCGGCCGGCACCAACGCGCTGGCGCATGCCATCGTCCAGGCGAACCTGGCTTCCGTGCAGCTGCTGCTGGCGCACGGCGCCGATCCCAACGAGGTCACCGCCCAGGACACCACGCCGCTGATCGCCGCCCTGCGCGCGCGCTGCCCCGTCGCCGTGATCCAGGCCCTGCTCGACGCCGGTGCCGATGTCCACGCCGCCACGCCCGAGGGCCAGGGCACGTATGTCTACGCCCTGTCGCTGGGGCAGACCGATGTCGCGCAGGTGCTGGAGAACGCCGGTGCCGACGCGGCCCTGACCGACGAGGATGCCTTCGTCGCCGCCTGCGCGCGGGGCGACGAAGCCGACGCCCGTCGCCGGTTGGCGCGCCAGCCGGACCTGCTCGACCGGCTGGGACCCGAGCGGCTGGCCCGCCTGCCGGAGCTGGCGATGAACGGCTGCGAAGCCGCCGTGCGGCTGATGGTGACGCTCGGCTGGCCGGTGACCACGCGCGGCGGCGATGCCCCGTTCCGCGGTTCCGCGCTCAACTGGACCGTGTTCCGCGGCAACGCCGCGCTCGCTGGTTTCCTGCTGGACCACGGCGCCCACTGGCACGAAGCGCACGGCTACGGCAGCGACGTGCTCGGCACGTTGTCCTGGGCCTCGTGCAACGAGCCCCACGGCGAAGGCGACTGGGTCGGCTGCGCCCGCGCCCTGGTCGCGCATGGCCTCGCGCCCGCGACGCGCCTCCCGGGCGCGCCCCAACAGGAACCACCGGAGTACGTGCTGATCGACGGACGCGAGATGACGTTCTCGGAGGATGTGACGGCGTTCCTGCTCCAACCCGCACCGTAGGACCGGTCGTCGCTCGATCGGATCGGGCCGCGTCGAACGCAGGGCCGGCGCACCGGGCACCGGCCCGGACGCACGTCAGTGCACGCGCCGCCACCACAGGCCGAGGCCCGCCAGCAACGCAGCCAGCACCGCCAGCGCCGCCTGCGAGAGCACCGGCACGGCAATCGCTTCCAGGACCAGCACGACCGTCTGCGACACCGGTGCCGCCGGCGCGTAGACACCGCCGCCGGCCTGGCTGGCGGTGATCGCACACGCGCCCGGATAGAGCATGGTCACCGTGATGCCGGAGATCGTGCACACGTTCGACGGGCCCGCCGTGTAGGTCACCGGATTGCCCGAGGCGCCGCCGGTCGCGAGCGGATCGACGGCGAAGGTTCCTCCCGGAAAGAACGGCCGCTGCGCGACCGCCTGTGCCGGGAACGTGATCGTCTGCGGCTGAAGATCGACGACCTCCAGTGTATACGCGCGCTCGCCGGTCAGCCCGCTGCTGTCGATCGCAATGGCCGTGAACGTGTAGATGCCCGGTACGGTCGGGATACCGACCACGGTCTGATGGTGGAAGACGAAACCGGGTGGCAGCGTGCCTGGAACAAAGACCCAGTGCGGTGGGACGCCGCCGATCGCCCTCAGTCCCTGGTTGTAGTGGACGCCCACAATGGCGACCGGCAGCGTCTCCGGAAGGATCTCGAGCGTCGGCGCGCCGACATCGGGCGCCTGGGGCGCGGTGTGGCGCGAAACTGGTGCCGCCCAGGCCAACGACAGCGAAAGGCACATGGCAGTGCCTGCAACGGCAGCCCATCGCAGGAAATGACGTCGTTCCACAGCCTTCTCCCCGGTTGTGCGCCAATCAATCGGCACGGCGCGTCAGCCCGTATCGCGAACCGACCACGCGACCGATTGTAGCGGCGAACCGATTCTGCAGAACTCCTTTTCCGAGAAATGGCAGGCGTTCGCGACTTTCCCACCGCGCAGATCTGCCCGCTCAAACAGGTGATACCGATGAAGCGGCGCCCACAAACATCAAGAAGCCTGGAAATTGATCGCTGCCATAGATCAGCAAAGGGTGTGCCCGGTATCGGTCGCAGCCCGCTCGGCCGCCTGCGATTGCGGAAGACCCGGCGGGCGGGCGGCTGCATTTGGGCACTTTGCCGTGCAAAATGTGACACGACCTCCCGGCGGGGCGGGCAGTTTCAGTGCAACGGATGGACCATGGATTTCCTGAAGATTCTCAAATCGTTCGAGGAGTTCGTTTACGAGGCGCTGACCTGGCTGGTGCTGCTTCCACGCACGTTATGGCGCATTGTCGTGGCACCCCGTCGTATGACCCACTACGCCAGTGTCCAACTGGCTTCGCAGAGCGAAACCCGTTTTAGTGAAGCGGTCAGCCCTCCCTTGCTGCTGATCCTGTGCGTACTGATCTCGCACTTCGTCGACCTGGCTGTCCGCAATCCAGTACCGGCAGCGGACGAATCGCTCGCGAACGTCCTGTTGTCGTCCGAGCAGAACCTGCTGCTTTACCGGACCATCGCCTTCGGCGTCTGGTCACTGGCCGGCGCCGTGTACATGCTGGTTCGTACTCATCAGCCCGTCAACCGCGAGACCTTGCGTGCCCCGTTCTACGAGCAGTGTTATCTCGTCGCCCCGTTCGCCTTTGCGATATCAGTATCGGTCACGCTCATTGCCCTGGGCCGCCTTTGGTCGCTGCTGACAGCCGTGCTGCTGAGCCTATCGGCGACCACGTGGTTCTGGCTTGCACAGGCGGCGTGGCTGCGGGATCGCGCATCGCTGAGTCTGTGGCGCAGCCTTGCCGCAGCCATCCTCGTGGTGATGGTCGGGTCCGCCGCCAACGCCGGTGTTGGCCATGTGCTGCGCGCGAAGGGCAACACACCAGCGGCCTCGGAGGCAGCGAAAGACGCTTCACGCTAAGCCGCCATGCACAACGAGATCTTCCATCCACGGGCTCCACATCCATAGAGAATCGCGATGATCCGGATTGCACTAGCCTTGGTATTTTCACTGGCAGCACTACCGATCAGCGCGTTCGCGGCACCCTCCTGGGGCGCGAAGAGCTCCAGTCCGGCCGGTGCCCTGCCGGCCACGCTACGCCCCGGCGAGTGGGTTTGGGGGGGCGATGCGAAGGAGATGGGCCCAATGGCGGTGGTGGTGAGCCTCACCGAGCAGCGCGCCTACGTTTATCGTAACGGACTGCTGATCGCCGTCTCGACGATCAGCAGCGGCAAGCCGGGCCATGAAACGCCGACCGGCGTGTTCACCATCCTGCAGAAGGACAAGAATCATCACTCCAGCAAGTACAACGACGCGCCGATGCCGTATCAGGAACGCCTGACCTGGGATGGCGTGGCGTTGCATGCAGGCGGGCTGCCCGGCTACCCGGAATCCCACGGTTGCGTGCACCTGCCTACCGAGTTTGCCCGCCTGCTGTTCGATGCCACAACCATGGGCATGGTGGTGGTAATCGCGAAGGAGGGCTTGGCGCCTGAGGATCTGGTGCATCCCACCGTGGCCAGCCCGATCGATCCTCAGTCAGGCGCCGAAGACCTCGCGCCGCTGTTGAGTCCGCAGGAACAGTTCCGCTGGGAGCCGCAGAAATCTCCAGTGGGGCCGCTTTCGATGGTGATGAGCACCGCAGACAGACGGCTCTTTGTCTTCCGCAATGGCATCGAGATCGGCCGGGCGCGCGTCGATTTTCGCAACGGGCCAGCCCCGCAAGGAACGCACGCATATCTGGTATCCGGCGCTACGTCCGATGGAGGGCCGACGTGGAGGCGGATCGGCATTCCCGGCCACGAGGATGAAGCCGGCCAGAACGTGGCCGCCCAGGATGTCGCAAGGGTCGTAGTTCCCTCGGCATTCCGCACCGCGGTCACGCCGCTGCTGCAGCCCGGGGTGGTGCTGCTGCAGACCGACCTGCATGTCCTGCCGAGCACCACCGGCCCATCCCTCCAGGTCCTTAACGCCGATGTTCCTACGCTCTGAGCGGCAGGGCGGCGGGAAGCCACCTTCATGCGCGCGGAGCGTGTATCCGGCGCTCACACGCTTGGTTCACCGCGCTTTCCCGGCGGCTCCACCGCGGGCTTGCGGAGACATTCGCAGGCATTCGACCGGGCGAAGTTTTCGGGATCTTTGCGCGTCTGGCAGGTGCCGATGCCACGACAATCGTTGCCGGCACCTTCATGCTGCACCGACAGGTTGAAAGTACTGCGACTGAATAGGGGTCGGATCGCTACGTCTGCTTTCGACCCATAGCGGACATAGCCGTTCTACCGGTTCGGCAGGAATAGGTGCGCGTAGGTGGCTCAGAGTCCGATTGCTATTGATCACATCAGGCCCCGGTTGCTTTGTTTGGTCTCATCGAGCACCACTACTGCGTCAGAAGCGGATTCAATTCTTGGCGGTATACTTCAACCGCATCACATCTGCCAGGGGAAATTTATGCCGGTTCGGAATGGAAACTATGCCGCGTTCTACGTGGCAGAGCCGTTTAGCAGCACCGCACTCGGGGCACATGCGACGCCAGATTTCGTTTACTTCAACCAGCTGAGAATGTGGAAAGGAAAGGATGCCGGCTTCCCATTCGTCGATTCGCACGACAGAACCTATAGCGTCCGGGACGGAAGCGATTGGGAATCCACGCTGAAGCCACGCCTTCGCGAACGCCTACGCGCATCACAGAACATAGTGCTCTTCCTGAGCAAATCGACGCAAGCATCCAAGGCACTGATCGAAGAGATCGACTACGGCATCAACAATGAAGGTCTCCCGGTCATCGTCGTCTACCCGGATTACGATTCCAAAGCCGGCCTGCGTAACGGTGACAGCTTCGCAGCCGGCATTACGTCGCTCTGGAACAAGATCCCCATATTCAAGTCCTCGATGGGCAAGGTTCCCACGTTGCACGTACCCCATCTCAAGGACACCATCTCCTCCGCTCTGCGTCACAAAGACTTCATGCTCGGGACCAAAGCCGCGGCAAAGGCCTATACCTTCAGCCCGTGATGTGATGCCAAGGAAAGAAAATCAGGGAGACCGCGCGGCATGAAAATAAAAGTCAGGCTCTTCGATCGAAATGTCATCAAGAAGTCCGTGAAGCTCATAGCGGGCGCATCCACCGTCTTGTCTGCAGTTTTGTTGTTCGTCAACATCCCGGTCAACTACAAGATACTGGCTGGTATCGCATTCCTGGTCGTGCTGGCTCTAATTCACGTCGTCACCTGGGTAAGGGCTAACCGGCTTCGCGAAATCAGCATCGAGATAGAAGGCAGCACGGTAAACATCGTTACGGGTGACATTTTCAAGCAGGAGGGTCTGAAAGCAATCGCCTTCAACGAGTACCTAGATACTCAGGTGGACAACGTCATCATCAGCGAGGTATCGCTCAACGGAAAATTCATCGAATCCGAGCTGAAGGATACTGTCGCGGTGCTCGACGCCCATATCGCCAACTTCTCATTCGACGATGAGGATGTCATTGAGACCAAGGTCCAGCGGCGCATTGGCAAGACGACGCGGTACCGGCTCGGCACGATCTGCGTATACAACGACTACCTCCTCACGGCCTTTGCCCGGTTTGACACGAATAATCAGGCCAACTTGACGATGCCAGAGTACCTGGAATTCCTCATTAACTTCTGGGACAAGGTCAACAAGGTCTATGCCCAGCAGAGCGTGTCGACCACCATTTTTGGTTCGGGCATTACCCGCATCAAAGGCCACAGGACGATCAGCGATGAGGACCTTTTGAAGATCATGCTGTGGACCTTCCGGATTAGCGAGATGCGGTTCAAGTATCCGGCGAAGCTCACCATTGTCATTCACGAGGACAAGGTCGATCAGATCAATCTCCTAGACATCGCATCGGTGAAAAACGGCGTCTAACACTGAGCTTTCCTCATTGTTGTTGTGTCACGTCAGGCGTCGGTGAGCCTTCGCTTCTGGCCGAACTGCGACCATTGCCACCCGTCGTCGTGAGGCACGTCGACAACTGCAGGCGATGAATTTGACCTGGGATCAATCGAGACTTTCAGGAGAAGTTAATGGCTTACCGCAGTGGCACCTATATCGCCTTCCACGCAGGCGGCACGACTGATCCAACTGCATCAGATATCAAGTACTACAACACGATGAAGATGTGGAGTGCTAACAAGAAGATCGAGTTCACATTAGTCAACAGCCATGAGAAGACATCGGCAGTACGAGATTCATCAACAAAGGAAACTTTGCGTCGGTCGCTGGTCGCGCGCCTCAACAACTCTAAGCACATGGTGCTTGTCCTAACGGTGACGACAAAAAACGACACCGACTGGGTGCCATTCGAGATAGCCCACGCCGTAGATGTATGTCAGATACCGATCATTGCTGTCTATCCAGACTACGACTGGATACTGGCCCCAGCAGAACTTTCAAACTATTGGCCTCCAGCTCTTGCATCACGCATCAGGAACGACACGGCTCGCGTAATCCACATTCCGTTCAAATTGCCAGCTGTGCTTGATGCTATCGAACAGTTCGGCGTCTCGAACACAACCTATCCGACAGATGGCTACGGTTTCTACAACCGTGAAACCCAGGTTCGCTGGGGGTTCATAAAGCCCTGACCATTCGTTCCAGTGGATTGCATTCGGAAACCGTTGAAATCAAACGTTGAACGTCCGCTCATGACCGATAGCGGCCCAAAGTGGACTGTAGCCAATAGGGTCTGCCGGGGTTGCCGCGCAGAGACTACGCATGGGGTGTACCTCCACGCTGCTCTTCACGGGCCGCCATCCAGACTTCCTTTGCGGCGTCGGCATTCATGTAGGCGATACCGAGCCCCACCACGACATCTGGCCAGATGGAAGGATGCAGGGCCGTGAGAAGACCGGCAGCGATGATCGCAACGTTTGCGAGGGCATCATTGCGTGCGGACAGGAAAGCCGCTTTGCTCAGGCTCCCGCTATGGTGCCGGTAGTGCGACAGCATGAACGCGCAGGAAAGATTGACGACGAGGGCACCCAAACCGGTGACGCTAAGCGAGAGCGGTTCGGGCGGAACCGGCACATTGAACTTGCTCCACAATGCCCAGAGCATCGCCAGCGCTGGCAGCAGCAGGATCCCTGACAGGGCCATACCGACACGCGCTCTCTGCTTTGCGCTCCACGCCAGCGCCATGAAGATCAGGAGATTGACGGCCGCATCCTCCAGGAAATCCACGCTGTCTGCGAATAGCGAGACCGAGCCGATGGCGAGTGCAACCGTGAACTCAATGCCGAAGTACGCGAAGTTCAGGAGGGCGACGAGACCGATGACATTGCGAAGCGCGCTGCTTGCCGGCGTGCTCATGCAACATCCCCAGGCAAAAAGCCGAACTCGATCGGCATGCGTACCCAGAACAGCTCGACCTTTGCTGCGCACAGTTTCGACATCAGCAGATCGGCCTGCTCGACGGTCAGGGCAAATACGATCTCTACCGGCAGGGTGCCTTGTAGCTCGAAGAATGCCTGGTGGTGCATCCGCCGATGGTGCCCGTACCCGGCCGTCGCATGGAAAACCGAGCAGCCGGGCAACTCCAACGTCCGAGCGAGTTCGACGATCCACTCATACAGCAGTTGACCTCCATGACGTCGACTCTCCTGCGCGTAGAACTTCAAATAGATGCCGTCCATCATCATGCCTCCTTAGCCGATCGCGGCGCGCAGGCCGCGTACCGTGAGCAGGCCCAGCCCCGTCATCGCCAACGAGCCAAGCAGATGGAGGGCAATCTGAGCGAATGCCCAGCCGTACTGCTGGCGCCCCAGCAGGGTCACGGTCTCCGCCGAGAAGGTCGAGAATGTGGTCAGACCCCCGATCAGTCCTGTGATGACGAACAGGCGCCATTCCAGAGAAATCGTCGGATGCGTACTGAACCAGGCGACCGCCAACCCGATCGCGTAACCGCCGATCAGGTTTGCTGCAAGCGTGCCAAGGGGTAGATGGCCGCTATGGGGGGTGAGCCAGAGGCCCAAGCCCCACCGAGCCCAGGAGCCGAGTGTGGCTCCCGCAGCAATTGCAAACAGAGAATAGGTCACCGCCGTGATTCCTTGTCGTTGCAAGGCGGCGGGCAACTGCCTACCGCCCCGGCTGGGGTACGGTAGGCATCATCAGCCGGGAGGCCGGCGGTTCAAGGAGGAATGCCATCTCCTGTCTCGCAGGATACACCAGCTTTTTGGCGAGAGCTCAGGCCGCATGGATTGCTGCTTTTGGCCGATACCGGCCATTTCACCGAGTCCGCGACAATGGTCACTTGACACCACAAAAATCCAAACGCAAACTTCGTCGCGGAGTGTAGAAGCTCCCAAACGCAAAGCGGTACCCACCTCCGACAATCCGGTGGGTTTTTTGTGCCTCACGATTCCGTGCGGCACCTCGGCGCATGCTTGCGCCGGGAGGGCGGCTAATGCAACACCCCGCAAGGGGAAATACGCCCACCGACTTTGCGCGGCTTCTAACCTCCCGGCACTCCGACGCGCGTGCGCCGGCGTGTTGCGTGTTCCGCCGGATGCGGAAATCTCCGCCGTCCTCGCGGATTCCTTCACACACCAAGGAACGAGGTGAACGCCATGAAGCACATGACCATCGCACCGCCGATCGGCGGCATCGTGCGGTTTTCCAAGAACGTCACGGCCAACCAGAAGCCGATGTGGCTGGGCAACTGGCCGCGGGAGATCTATCGCGAGGCACCGCCGCGCACGGACCTCACGCCGGACATCCAGAGCGAGGACGGCATCTTGATGAAGGGCTACTCCCCACTGTTCTGCCATCCGCCGGCGATGTCGGTGGCGGAGATGGAGGCGTGGGAAAAGGACCTGGTCGATCCGCGCAGCGAGCAGTCGCGCCGGCGGCGCTGGGCGATGGCGGCCTTGCTGGAATCGGAGGATGCACTGCGCGCGGCGGTGCAGTACCCGGACGGCAAGAAGATGCTGGAGGACTGGATGGACGTGGCCAGCGAACATCAGCTGGTCATGGTGGAGGCCTGCGGCCTGGCCTACCGCGCGCACCAGCGCTTGCAGGCGCTGTACGACGAGGTGTTCCTGGCACCGGTGTTCAAGCGCAAGTACAAGCCGGAGCCGAAGTTCGACGCCAACAACCGGCCGATCCCGGAGCCGGAACCGGAAAGGAAGCCGCGCCGGCGCAAGACCAAGGCCTGACCCAGCCGACGGGAACCGAAGGCGCCGGCCGGGTGGCGGCGCCTGACCGGATGACGCCGATGAACCCTGGGTGCTGCACGGGAAGCCGCGGCCTGCCGCTGCAAGGAGGATCGACGATGAACGAAGGAATCGACGCGCCCGAGGTCACGGGCCACTACCGCCTGCCGGAAGAAGCCTATGTCACCCTGCTGCAGACGCGCGACCAGTTGCGCCTGCTGGAACTGCTGGCGATGCCGCGCACCCTGCAGGACGAACAACCGGGCCGCGGGCTGACCGTGGCGCCGGGCGTGCTGGCGCAGTGCTTCGGCCAGTTGGCGCGGCACCTGGACGGCTGTCTGGCGCAGACCCACTGGCTGCCGGGGCGGCGCTGACACGGTACGCACCGGCCGGACCAAGGCTGGCGCGCTGTCGCTGGCAGCGCTGTCCCCTGCCGTGCAACTCCGGCGTGGGAACGGTGCCGGCCGACCCAGCGGCCGGCCCACCTGCGCCCGCGCTGGGCAACGCGCCTGCGCTGGACGCGCGGCGGCCCGCCGTCCGGCCGACCGGCGCCGAGCCTGTCACGCCGCCGCCACCCGCCGCCCGGATTGCGCAAGAATGGTGCCCTGCTTCGGCTTCATGGGCGGTCCACCGTGCGTGCACGTCCACCGCGACGACGGGGACCCTTTCGGACAGGAGGCACGGCCAATGGCAATGAGTACGACAGTAGGCAATGACCGGCTCTGGCGCGGCTTGCGCTGGGTGGTCTGGGGCGGCGCGGCGATGCTCTTGCTGCTGCCGCTGATCGCGATGCAGTTCACCGCGGACGTGCGCTGGTCGCCGTTCGACTTCGCCCTGATGGGCCTGATGCTGGCCCTGGTCGGCGGCGCCTACGAGCTGGCCGTGCGCGTGGCGCGCAGCCACGTCTATGTCGTCGCGTTCGGCGTCGCGGTGCTGACGGCGTTCCTGATGACCTGGGCCAACCTGGCCGTCGGCATCATCGGGGAGCCGGACAACCCGGCCAACCTGCTGTTCTTCGGCGTGATCGCGGTGGCGGTCATCGGCGCGGTGCTGGCGCGGCTGCAACCGCCCGGCATGGCGCGGGCGATGATCGCGACGGCGATCGCCCAGGCCGCGACGTGCGTGGCAGCCCTGGTCCTCGACGGCGTCTACGTGTTCGTGCTGACGGGGGTCTTCGTCGTGCTGTGGCTGATCGCGGCGCAGCTGTTCCGCACCGCGGCGCGACGGCCGGCGGCCGTCATGCCCCCACGCTGACGGAACGCGCGCGGACACGCGCCGACGCAGGCCGGTCACGGCATGCGGTCCGGTTCCGCGGTGCCGGGTGAAGGGACGTCGCCGGCCAGCCGGCGGCGGCGCTCCAGGCGCCAGGTGGGCCAGTAGAAACGCTGCTTGTCCTTGGCGGCGGCCAGGCGCTCGCCGTGCTCGGCCTCGCTCAGTTCGCCGGTGCCGAACTTCACTACCCAGAAGCCGTCCGGGTCGTGCGGGGCGACGGCGAGCGGCAGCCAGCCGCAGCCGCGATGGGTCTCCGGGATCAGATGCTCCAGCCCGAAGCGGGCGCACTCGCCGCGCACGGCATCGAGCCGTTCGCGAATCGTTTCCTCGCGCTGCAGGCCCGGCGGCGATTGCAGCACCAGCTTGATGTCCACCTGCGACACGTCGGGCGCGGCATGCTGCAGGATGCCGCAGAGGCGGGCCACCTTGGACGCAAGCTGCGCGTCGGTGAAGCCGCTGGTGCACTTGGCCTCGACCAGGATCAGCTGCGTGCCGCCGTCGGGCCGGACGTAGGCCAGCAACAGGTCGATGTCTTCCTGGCTGTTCTCGATCAGGAAACGCGGCGGATCGGCCCGGGCCTCGTCGCCGGGATCGGCGGACCGGAACGGCGCGAGCCGCGCGTTGTGCCGGGCGGCGCCGTCGGGCGTGCCACCGGCCAGGGCGGCGTACAGCCAGTTGAGGTGATAGTCCATCGCCAGGAAGGCGGACCGCACGGCAGCCGGCTGTGGCGGGTCCACGCCGGCCGCGCGCGCGGCCGCGCGCAGGAAGGCGACGCTGGGCTGGAAGCGGCCGAGTGCCTGGCGCACCACCCAGTACCGTTCTTTCGCGTTGAAACAACGCAGCCGGTCGATGACGGACCACGGTCCGCCCTCGACGTTGTGTGTCTCCACCATGAGACCCCCCTGCGAAAAACGCCCCCTGATCTCGGCGTGCGGACAGCGTACGCCACCGCGGGCCGATCACCAAACGCCGGCGCACGGTCCGGCTGCCCGGCACACCCGCCCGGCACGGCAGCCGAGCGTCAAGCCGGGCGCCCATGGCGCGGCCTGGCCGTGGACGGCGCAGCCCAGGCCTCGCCGTCTTAGATGACATTTCTTTTTTCATCATCCACTTGCGCGCATCGGCCACGGAAAGGCCATGCGCCGAACAGGCACTGTGGTAGACGCTAAACAATAGTCGGTCGCCAGCCGTGGGCTGGTCCTGCCGCAAGCGGCGGCGACACTTCTTCAGATCCGGAGCGAGGGGCAATGAGAGCAGTCATCGTCGGTGTTTCACTGGTCGCCACGGCGGGCATGGCAACGGGCATCCACGCCGAGACGCCGGCGGGGGCGGCAACGCTGGTGGTGCCGGCAGGCGTGAGCGCCGCGGCACAGGCGGGCACCACGGCGACGGCCTCGCTGGTGATCGGCAACAGCGGCGGCACCGCGCTGGACTGGAACCTGCGCGAGGCGCCGCGCCAGTCGCACTTCCTGGCCGGGTCGGTACCGCACCTGCCGCTGCCGGCGCCGGTAGGCGTGGGACCGGTGCCGGCCTATGCGCTGAACAACACGGGCGTGGCCACCACCTACATCGCCGAGGACGTGCTGGACCCGGCCGGCCTGACCACGATCGGCCCGGCGCCGACCGGCACCTGGGTCAGCGGCACCTTCATCGGCAACGACTTCGCGCACCACTACATGCTGGAGTCGCACTGGCAGGTGCCCACCTATGCGCTGATCGCGATGGATACCGCCACCGGCCAGAACACGCCGGTGACCACCTTCCCGCTGACCGAGGGCCAGTGGGCCGGCATCACCTGGGACGCCACCACCAGCACGCTCTACGGCGTGGCCTGCGCGGAGGCGATCTGTACGCTCTACACGCTGGACCCGTCCACCGGCACGCACACGCGGGTCGGCCAGGTCGTCGGCGCGGAAGACGGCACCGGCCAGACCAGCCTGCTGGACCTCACGGTGGACTCGGCCGGGCGCCTGTACGGCATCAACTTCTTCACGCGCAGCCTGTACGCGATCGACAAGACCACCGGCGCGGCGCAGACCATCGGCGCGTTGGGCGTGACCGAGACGCCGATGTACATCCAGAGCATCGACTTCGACAAGCGCAACGACACGCTGTACTGGTTCGCCTTCGTCAGCACCGGCGGCCCCAACGTGCAGGGCCGCATCTACACGATCGACCCCAGCACCGGCGTGGCCACGCAGCAGGCACTGATTCCCGGCCCGGCCGAGCAGTTCGCGGCGGCGATCGCCACGGTCGGCCCGTGCGCGGCGCCCTCGACGGTGCCGTGGCTGCGCACCGAGGCGATCAGCGGCAGCACGGCACCGGGCGGCACGTCCGCGGTGACGGTCACGCTGGACGCCGCCGGCCTCGCGCCCGGCACCTACAGCACCGACGTGTGCGTCTACAGCAACGACGCCAGCCAGGGCCTGCGCGCCCGCGTGCCGGTGACCTTCACGGTCACGCCGGACACGCTGTTCGCGAACGGCTTCGAGGCACCGTAGCCGGCACCCCCGACCCGCCCGGCGTGCCCGGGCGGGTGGGTCGTCTCCGATGCACATAGCGGTGGCGCCGCGTCACGGCGCTGCGTCGGGCACGGCATCCAGCGAGGCCAGCCAGGCCTGCTTGAGCTGGTCCAGCGTGCGGCCGCTGACCGCATGCGCGGCCGCCTGCTGATCGTCGGCCGTGGCGATCGCCCGGAGTCCCTGCACGCCGACGGCATCGACGAGGTAGTCGACGAACGACCACGCCAGCGCGTAGAACGGTGGCGCGTATTGGCTGCGATCGGCCATCAGGCGGCGGAACAGCGCCGCCGGCGCGGGCGCGTAGGTGGAACGGCGGCCGTCGGCCCCGACCAGCGGCAGCATCGCCCTGCCCTGCGGCGAGCGGCGATGGTGCTGCAGGTCGCGCAGGCCATCGGGCAGCACGAAACTGCGGTGGTAACCACGGGTGCCGCCGACCACCGCCGCGGCGACATGGTTGGCATAGCCTTCGGCAATCCACTCGGACCTGCGCCAGGACCATTGCGCCATCGCGTGGACCATCTCGTGGAGATACGGCGCGTGGTCCGCCCGGATCGTCTCCGGATGCATGAAGATCCACGGCTCGCGGTTGATCGTGACGTGCGGCGGTCCGACGTCCGACCCGACGAAGAACGCCACGCGGCGGTCGTTGCCGCCGGGCAGGTCCAACTCGGCGCCCAGATGCACACGGATCGCGACGGCGCCCTCGTCGGCCAGCGCGACGAAACGCGCGGCCTGCTCCTCGGTCAGCGCACCGCGTTCGACGCAGACGCTGACGTACCGGGTGGATCGGCAATCGCCCGCCCGCTGCAGCGCGTGCGCAGCCAGGCGATCGCGTTCGGCCGGTGTCGGCGGCTTGGCGGTGGCAGTGCTGCCGTACACCAGACACGCCAGCAGTACCCATCCCGCGCCGACCGCGAAACGCAACGGCACGCGCCGCACGGCACGCACGCTACGGCGGAAAGCCAAGGGTTCTCCGCGGTCCGGCTCATGCATCGATGCGACCTCCAGCGCAACAAAAGCGGCAACGATAGCAGCGTGCCGCGCGATGCATCCCGCGGCATGCGGCGACGCGAGGCCTTGCGGCGCCGGGGTGCGTTCGCGATGCGACGTCGAATCAGCCGCCGGCCCACGCGGTGCAGCGGCCGTGTTCACGGCCCAGCAGCCGAGCCGGCGTCATGATCGACGCCTTCCACGTCGGAGGACTCGTCATGAACGGTAGAACTCCACCGTGGCGCTGGGTATGGGCCGGTGCCGTCCTCGGCGCGGTCGCGCTGGCCGGCTGCGCGCTCTTCCCGCCCCGGGCCGCGCTGACGGTGGACGCCGGCACCGGGCCGGCGCCGGTGCTGCCGGCGCCGAAGCGGACGCTGCTGCCGACCCTCGACATCGCGCCGGCCGTCGGCTGGCGCGAAGGCGCCACGCCGCAGGCCGCCGCCGGCCTGCGCGTCGCCGCGTTCGCGCGCGACCTGGCGCATCCGCGCTGGCTGTACGTGCTGCTCAACGGCGACGTGCTGGTGGCCGAGTCCAATGCACCGGCGCGACCGGCGGATGCACCCTCGCGTGGTCTCAAGGGCTGGTTCGCCGGCAAGGCGATGGCCCGCGCCGGTGCGGGCGTGCCGAGTGCCGACCGCATCACCCTGCTGCGCGATGCCGATGGCGACGGCCTGCCCGAGCAGCGCAGCGTGTTCGCCGAGGGTCTCGCCTCGCCGTTCGGCATGGCCCTGGTCGGCGGCGATTTCTACGTCGCCAACGCCGATGCGCTGGTGCGCTTTGCGTACCGCGACGGGCAGACCCGTCTCGACGCGCCGTCGCAGAAGGTCGTGGACCTGCCGGCCGGCATCAACCATCACTGGACCAAGAACGTCATCGCCAGTGCCGACGGCCGCCGGCTCTACGTCACGGTCGGCTCCAACAGCAACGTCGGCGAGAACGGCCTGGCCATCGAGGAAGGCCGGGCGATGATCTGGGAACTGGACCGCGCCAGCGGCCGCCTGCGCGCCTTCGCCACCGGTCTGCGCAATCCCAACGGCCTGGCCTGGGAGCCGGCGACCGGCGCACTGTGGACCGCCGTCAACGAGCGCGACGAGATCGGCAGCGACCTGGTTCCGGACTACATCACCGCCGTGAAGGACGGCGCCTTCTACGGCTGGCCGTACAGCTATTTCGGCTCGCACGTGGACGTGCGCGTGCAGCCGCCGCGCCCGGACCTGGTCGCCCGCGCGATCGCGCCCGACTACGCGCTGGGGCCGCATACCGCCTCGCTCGGCATCGTCTTCACGCACGGCAGCGCCCTGCCGGCCGCATGGCGGCAAGGCCTGGTGGTGGCCCAGCACGGTTCGTGGAACCGCAAGCCCAAGAGCGGCTACAAGGTGATCTACGTGCCGTTCGCCGACGGCCGGCCGGCTGGTCCGCCGGTGGACCTGCTGACCGGCTTCCTCGATGCCGGCGAGAACGCGCAGGGGCGGCCGGTCGGCGTGGCGATCGACCGCCACGGCGCGCTGCTGGTGGCGGACGACGTCGGCAACACGGTCTGGCGCGTCAGCGCCGTGCCGTAGCCGGCGCTGGCCGCGTCCATCCGCGGGCGCTCACGGCCGGCGCCACTCGAAGCCGACGTACACCGAGCGGCCCTCGCCCGGCAGGAAGTTGGCCGCGTCGCGGCCGCCGGCATCGGCGACCACGTTGGTGCTGGCGATCCAGCGCCGGTCCTGCAGGTTGCGTGCGTCGACGAACCAGCGCCAGTGCGCCGCGACGTCGCCGCCGATGCGCAGCCCCAGCAGGTGGTAGCCGGGCGCGCGGAACGTGTTGGCGTGATCGATGAAGGTGTCCTGCGCCACCCATTCGGCGTTGGGCGTCAGGTACAGGTGCTCGCCCACCTGCCAGCGCAGCTCGGTGCGCAGCAGCTGGCGCGGCACGCCGGCGAGGCGGTTGTCGCCGAAGACCGGATCGCCATCGAAACGGAAATCGTTGAACAGGTAGCTGACCGACCCGGTCAGCGACGCAGCCAGTGGCCAGTCCAGGCCCAGCTCCACGCCGCGATGGCGCGTGCGGTCGGCGTTGATCGTGCCGAGCGGGTTGCCGTTGCCGTCGGTCAGCGCCAGCAGCTCGTTCCTGACGCGTGCGTCGTAGACCGACACGTCCAGCGACAGCGCCTCGCCGCGCGTGCGGTAACCGAGCTCCAGCGTGGTGGCGCGCTGGGCGTCGACCAGGGTCGCGGCCGGGCCACCGGTGATCTCGCCGAAGCTCGGCGGCTCGCGGCTGCCGCTGAGGTTGACGTAGGCCTGCGTCTGCGCGGCCGGCTGGAACAGCAGGCCGAGCTTGGGACTGACGCCGGAGAAGTCGATGTCGAAGCTCTCGTCGGCGCCGCCGCTGATGAAGCGGTCGCGCGAGCGGCGCTCGGACTTCAGTCCCTGCGCACCGATCGACAGCGCCCAGCGGTCGTCGAACCAGGTCTGGTTCTCGGCGTAGAACTTGATGTTGCGCGCACGCTGGTCGAGCCGGTTGGTGCGTGCGCCGGCGTGGCCGCCGACGTTGACGAACCGGTCGTCGTCGATGTCGCCCTGGGCCAGCGCGAGGCCGGCGACCCAGACGCTGCGGCGGCCGGCGAGCACGCCCTCGCGCCGCCAGCGCAGGTCCGCGCCGGCATCCTGGCTGTCCTGGTCGAGCACCTGGAAGATCGGATGATGCAGGCCCTTGTCGGCATAGAAGCCCGACAGCAGCACCGTATCGACGTCGGACGGCGTCCAGGCCAGCCGTCCGCCCAGGCGCGTCAGCCGGAAATCGCGCCGCTGGTCGCCGCTCACGTTGCCGGGATTGGCGGCGCGCGGATCGGCCAGCGCCTGCGCCAGCGTCAGGTTGCCAGGCAGCTCCGAACGCGTGTCCACGTGCGTGAGGTACAGGCGGCCGTCGAGCGTGTCGCCGAAGCGATAGCCGGCGTTGCCGAACAGCCGGTAGGTTTCCTGCTTGGCGTGCTCGCGAAAGCCGTCCTGCCCGAAAGCCGAGACGCTGAGGTAGGCGTCGGCCGCGCCGGCGTGGCCGGCCAGCGCCGCCTGGCCGCGCCGGTAGCCGTAGCGGCCGCCCTCCAGTCGCAGCAGCGCGGCCGGCGCATCGTAGCCGGTCGGCGAGACGAAGTTGATCGCGCCGCCCAGCGTGGCCGCGCCGTACTCCAGTGCGTTGGCGCCACGGTAGACCTCGATGTAGCGCGCGGCCAGCGGTTCGACCGCCTGGAAGTCGAACGCGCCGTCGGCCAGGTTGAGCGGGCTGCCGTCCTGCAGCAGCTCGATGCCGCGGCCGTGGAAGGTGCGCTGCAGGCCCGAGCCGCGGATCGACAGCCGCGCCTCCTCGGCGCCGAAGCGCGTCTGCACGAACACACCGGTCGCCAGCCCGAGCGCGTCGGTCAGCGTGCTGACCCGCGCCTGGCGATAACGCTCGCCATCGACCAGGCCGGTGCCGCCGGCACGCGCGGCCAGGCGCGCCCGTGCGGCCTCGGGTGTCTCGACGGTGGCCGGTGCCGCGGACGCGTGCACGTCCACGCGGTCGAGCACGGGGACGTCCTCGGCACCCGCCGGTGCACAGGCCAGCGCCGCGGTGGCGGCCAGCGGGACGAGCGGCAGCAGACGGCGGGACGGGATCATCGGAAGCTCCGGGCGGCGGCGAGCCCTCCGTGATACCCGCCGGCACGGCATCCGACGGCAGGGTGCGAACTTCGGTCGCACCCTGCGGGCCGGTCGATCCGGCGCGCGGCGGTCCGCTGCCGCGCGCCATGGCACCCGCTAGGGCAACGGGCAGGCCTGCACGGTCACCGCGTCGATCGCCCAGTTGACGCCGAGCCGGTGCTCGAAGCGGTCGTGCCCCAGGCGGAAGCGCACCTGCACCGTGCGGCCGGCGTAGGCGTCCAGGGCCGCCACCGAGCGCACATAGCCGCGCGGGTCGCCGCACCAGCCCGGGCGACCGGACAGCGGGTTCTGGAATGCGCCGCTGACCGGACCGTCGTAGGGCGTGGCTTCCAGCGTCGTGAGCGGACTCCAGGTCTGGCCGCCGTCGGCGGAGACCTCCAGCAGGCCGGCGTCCTGGCAGTTGGCACCGCTGCTCGATGCCTTCAGCGACTGCCGGTGCCAGAACCGCAGGCTGGGACGGGCGAGGTTCGCCGGCAGCGCGATGGGAGCGGTCGCCAGCCACTGGTCGTTGGCGGTGCCGGCCGCGGGCGCCGCGACCTGCCAGGCGAATGCGCCGTGCAGCGCGGCGGACCCGAGCTGCCAGCCGTCGCTGCCGGCCAGCGCACCGTGCGTCCAGCCGGCTGCGCCGTTCTCCATGCCGTCGGCCCAGAGCACGGTCGGCACCTGGTCGAGCGGACAGTCGGACGGCAGTGCCGCGGTGACGAAGGCCTGCGTGTCGGGCAGCGCGGCCGCGATCTCGAAGCCGTCGCGGAACAGGCTGTCCTGCGGCGCCAGCGGCGCACTGGCACCGCAGGCATTGAGCGTCACCACGCGCCACCAGTAGCGGCGGTTGGAGTCCAGCGCCTCGGCCGGCGTCAGCGTCCAGGTGGTGGCGGTGGTGCGTGTCTGCGCGACGACGCGGGTGAACCCGGCATCGGTCGCCACCTGCACCAGGTAGCCGTAGGCATCGGCGGAAGCAGCCCAGCTGAAGGTCGGCAGCGTGCCGATGCTGCCGGCACCGTCGGCCGGCAGCGGCGACGCAGCGACGGCCGGGAGGCCGTCGAACACCGTCAGCGCGAGGTCCAGCGTCTTGGTGGCGCTGCCGGCCTGGCCGGTGATCGACAGCGCCTGCGCCCCGGCGACGGCAGCGGCCGGCGCACCCAGGTGCAAGGTCGCATCGGTACCGGGAACGGCCGGGTTGGGATCGAACGCGAACGTGGCGCCGGGCAGCGAACTGGCGGCGCTCAATGCCACCGGATCGGTGAAGCCGGCGATCTGGCCGACGTGGATCGGCGTGGCCACCGGCTGGCCGGCACAGGCGTAGGCGGTCGGCGATCCGGCCTCGATCGTGAAGCCGGGCGCGCGCACGCAGTTGTAGCAGACCAGGGCGAAGTCCTGGCTGAGGCCGCCGCCGTTGAGCGCATCGCCGGCGATGTTGCGGGCGGTCACGGTGATCTGGACGTCCGCGGCGGTACCGGCCGGCAGGAACACGGCCTCGTAGTTGTTGAGCGCGTCGGCGGCGCCGCCTTCCTGGCTCCAACCGCCGACGAAGACGTTGCCGAGCCAGCTGCGTGCGCCGGCGCTCACGGCCAGGTCCAGGTCGTTGACCTGCGGGCTGGTACCGAGCAGGCCGGGCGCGTCGGTGTAGGCCAGCGCGATGCGGACCGGGCGCGACGGATCGAGCACGGCCCAGCGATAGCTGGCTCTCTGGCCGGTGGCGGTGAAGACCGCGGTCTGGTCGACCACCACCTTGGTCACGGTATCGAACATCTGGCCCATGTCGGGCATGCCGTAGCCCTGGGTCGGGCTGGGCAGCGCGTCGTTCGCGCTGACGCCGGTAAGGTAGATCGGGTGGGCCATCAGCCAGGCCTTCATCGCGGCCGGACTCGGCGGATGAGCCGGCGCGTCCACGCGATCCACGCTGCCGGCCGCACTGCCGGCGCCGCCCTGTGCCATCCACCAGTACGCCAGCGAGGCGATGCCGGCCACCGCCGGCGCCGAATGGCTGGTGCCGGAGGACGCGGCGAACTCGGTCTGGCCGCTCGGATAGTAGGTATCGCAGACGCCGCGGCCGTCGTACCCGGAATACAGCGAGGCGCCGGCCTGGACATGCGTGCCCGGTGCGATCGCTTCGGGCTTCGCGCGGCCGTCGCGGGTCGGGCCGCGGCTGGAGAATATGGCCACGTCGTTGGGATTGTCGGCGCTGGCCGGCCCATGCCCGCAGCCGTCGGTCCATTGCGGCCGCACGCTCTCGGATGCGCCGACCGCGATGACGTTCTTGGCCGCGGCCGGCGAACTGACCGTGGACGCGCCGCCGGTGCCGAGGTTGCCGGCGGCCATCACGTAGATCATCGGCTGGCTGCCGGCCACGCTGTTGTTGGCATCGCGCACGCCGGCGTCGTAGAGCTGCTGCACGGCCTCGTAGGTGGCCGGCGGCGGATTGCTGCCCCAGGAGTTGTTGCTGATGCGCGCGCCGGAGCGGCCATTGGCCTGGACCAGGCCAGCCGGGCCGCCGCCGCAGGCGCTGGTGTCGAAGCCGGGCCCGAAGATCGCGGTGGAGCCCACGCGCGCGAACGGGTTGATGCCCAGGCCGCGCTGCCAGCCGTCGCCGTCCTGGAACGGTGCGCCGGCGCGCGTGTCGTAGCCGACGGCGATGCCGGCATTGAGCGTGCCGTGGCCGGTGATGTCACCGGACGCCGCTGCGGCCGTGGACGTGCAGTTGGTGAAATAGGCCACGCGCGAGGCATTGGCGGTGTCGCCCGCGACGTAGAACTTGCGGTCGGCGGTGGCGAGGACGGTGGGGCCGCTGCCGCCTTCCTGCAGCGGGCTGTCGGTGATGTCGACGATCGGGTAGTCGAGCGGGTTCTCGCTGAAGCCCCAGTCGCGCAGGCGATCCAGATAGCGCGGCGCGCCCGGCGCCGGAAACAGGTCGCCGGTCAGGATCAGGTTCTGCTTCTCGTCCATCGGCTGCATCGACAACTGCTCGCCGACGAAGGTGACGTCGGGCTGCTGTGCGATCAGCGGGATGTCCGCCACGCGCACGCGCAGCGCGAGATTCTCGTACGCCAGCACCGGCTCCCAGGCGAGCGTCGCGACGCCGCTGCCGAGCGGTCCCTGCTGCGCCGGCGCGAGCCGGGCGAGCCCTTCGACGAAGACGCGCGTGGCGGCATCACCGCCGTGCCGGTAGATCTGCACGATCACGTCGACTTCGGCCTGATCGGCCGCCTCGCCGCGATCCAGGCGCTGCTGCAGCAGCGGATCCACCTTGAGGAAGGCATACAGCGGCGCGGCGTACTGCAGCCACGGTTGCGTGCCACGCAGCCCGGCCAGCCGCGCGCGCGCGGCCGCGTCCACCCAGACCACATAGCCATGACTGGCGACGTAGTGCACCGGCACGATGCCCTGCGCGGACAGCTCGGCCAGCCATTCCTCGCGCACCGGCCCGACGAACTGCACCACCTGCAGCCCGGCGCCGTCCGGCGCGTCGAGTGCGAACGGTGCCGGCGGCGCCAGCGTCTCGCGCTGGGTGTCGAACGGCTGCGCGCTGAAGGCCAGCCGGTCGAAGCCCGGATCGGCCTGCCAGCTGCGACCGGCCAGTTCGAGTACCGGCGTGGGCGAGGCATACAGGGCGAAGCTGCCGTAGTCGTGCAGCTTCACCAGCCCGGCGGCGCCGGCCGCCGCGTCGTGGTCGGAGAGCAGGAACTTGTACGAAGCCGCCGAGGCCGGCGTGCCGAAGGCGGTCAGCAGTGCCAGCGTGATGGCGGACCGGAGTGGCTTGAGCATGGGGATCATCCTCGCGGGTCGGTGCCGCCGGATGCTGCGCAGCGGCACACGGTCGAATCGTCGGTGGCCGGCACCGGTGGCCGCACGAGGCGCGCCACCGGTGCCGGAGCGGTCGCGCTGCGCTCAGGGCGTGCCGTCGAAACCATCGCGGAACAGCAGGTCGCCGCTGTTCACGGTCAGGCTGACCGGCACCACCAGGCGTGGCTGATCCGGATCGTTGCTGTAGAAGCACAGGTTCGCCTGGTAGCTGCCGGGCGCCAGCGTCGCGGCATCGAAGTCGATGTCCGTGTTCGCGCTGGCGGCCGCTGCGACCGTACCGCCGCCGTCGGCAAAGCGGATCCACGGCGTGCCGGTCTCGCTCGCGCAGACCGTGCCCGAGGTGGCGATCGAGAAACCGCCGACCTCGCCGAAGCTCGGCCCGACCAGGGTGGCCTGGCCGGTCGTCGTGTCGATCGTGTAGACGTTGCCGACGGTCTGGTCGTAGGCGGCCAGATAGAGCGTGCCAGTACGATCGTCGAAGTCCAGGCCTTGCGAGAACCACAGCGAGAGACCGGTCGGGCCGATCGTCTGCGCCTCGGCAGTTGTCTTGTCGATCGCGACGAGCACGTCGTTCTGCACGTCGATGCCATACATCAGACCGCTGGCGTCGATCGCGATGTCGTTGATCATGCGCTGCTGGATCGTGCCGATCAGCGTGGCGTCGCCGTTGGTGAGGTTCACCGTGTAGATCGCCGTGGACAGCGTGCCGAACGTCGGCGCGGTCACGTACATCGTGTGGGTCACCGGATCCCAAGCGGCACCGTAGGGATTGTTGGCGACGCCGGTGGCCGGAATCGACACCGGTGCGATCAGCTCGGCCTCACCGGTCTGCGTGTCGGTCGTGTAGAGATTGGGCAGGCCCGCGAATGCGGTGATGCCGTACTGCTTGCTGAAATCATCGTTGATGAAGTCGGCCGCGAACGTCGTCGGATGCCCCACGTTGAGCACGCTAAGGTCGGTCGCGTCGAGCACGTCGAAACTGACGAAGGCGATCGTGGCGGCAGTGCCGTTGCGCAGACCATAGGCCGGCACCGAGTCGACACCGCGCGGATGGGCCGCCAGCTGGCCGCGGCGGTCCGGCGAAGCCAGCGCCCGGCCGGCAGCCGAGCGTGCGAAGTCCTCGATCGCGCGACGCGGCGAAACCGGAAAGTGCGCGCGTGTCGACGGTGCCTGCCAGCTCCAGTGCAGGTCGCGGTCGCCGAGGTTGGCGATCGTCAACGGCTGGCTGATCAGAGCACCGGCCGACACCACCGGGTTGAAACCGGTGCCCGGCGAGGGCGTGAGGCTGACCCGCGGCGCACCAATGCCCAGCACGGCGTCGGCCGTGGCCGTCGCACTGGCCGGCACGATCGGCATCCAGCTGATCGTCATGCCGTCGGTGAGATTGGCCGTGTTGTACGAGAACTGATTGGCCATGCTGGCGTCTTTCTGCAGGCCCACCGTGGCCGAAGCGCCGTTGTCGTAGCTGGCCGCCGGACCGCCGAAGCTGGCGGTGCGGTACGCGAACAGCAGCGTGTCGCTGGACTCGTTGAAGATCACCTCGAACGTCGCGCCGTGCTGGCCGGCACTGGCGCCGGTATCGCCGTAGTTGGCCTTGTCGTGCCAGGCGACGACGAACTGCCGGTTCGGCGCACTGCCGACCGCACCGTGGTAGACCGTGCCGGTTGCCATCAGGTCGTCCCAGTACGGCAGCAGCACCGCGCCGGTCAGATTGGTCGCCGGCAGCGCGCGATTGCCGTACGGAAAGGTCGAGCAGGCGCCGCCGCCGAAGACCAGGCCGCCGTTGTTGCCGATGCACAGGCTGGTCGACTCCGCGCCATAGAAGCGCAACGGGAACGGCGCGGTGATCGCCGTCGCATTGTCGTCGCCGATGCTGAGCGCGGTGCCGCTGGTGCTGATGTCGATGAACGGTGGCGGCGCGGCGGTGCTGGCCGCGTAGCCGGGCCGCACGTCGGTGGCGGTCCAGGTCGAGGTGAAGTCGCCGCTGGTCGCGTTCTGGCTGGTGCTGGCGACGATCACGCGGTTGTATTGAAAGCTCGCGTGAGGGGCGACCGCCTGTACGTGGTTGGACAGCAAGGTGCCGACGTCGCCGTCGACCAGGGTGTGGTAGTTGAAGGTGGTGGCCGTATGGTTGGTCAGCGTGTAGCAGATGTTGACCTCGTCCCCCACCGTCACGTCCAGCGTCGTGGCCGTGCCGCACAGCGCGGGATTGCCGGGGTCGGCCAGGGCCAGCGTCACCGTCAGGCACAGGCCGCTGGTGCAGCTGCCGCGTCCGTCGTCCTGCGCGACGCTGCGGCCTTCGCCGAAGTCCAGGACCCGGCCGGCCGGGTTGAAACTGCCGTAGGGCAGCGGCTGGGCGGACGCCGCGGCGCCGGCCAAGGCCAGGACCAGCGTGGACACCGCCGGCAGGAGCTGTGGTGCGTTCATCAATATCTCCGGAAGACAGCGCGGGCGGCGGGCCTCTTGCGGCCTCCCGCGTACATCGAGTCGATCCGGCGCAATCCCCCGCCGGCCCCGGGCAACGTCGACGTCGCCACCCGCCGACGATCTCCCAAAGCCTCGGCACGATTTTGTGTCAATCCTGTGCCAGATGTGATCGGCCGATGTGTCGCCTTTCCGATCAAGGCGTTACGTCAGCAACACCGAGCAACTCCGCGGGCAGCAGCCGCTCGCCGGCGAGCTGGCGGGCCTGCCGGAGCGCATGCTCGGCGGCCGCGCGGTCACCCAATGCCCGGTGCACCGCCACCTGGATCAGGGCCGCGCGCAGGTCCTGCCCGGCCCAGGGCGCGACCCGGCCGGCGATGGCGCCGGCCTTCTCGCGCTGGCCGGCGGCCAGCAGCGCCGGCACGTAGGATTCCCCGACCACCACCAGGTTCTCCGGCACGCCGGTGGCCTCGGCCAGCGACATCGCCGTGGCATAGGCGGCCAGGGCCGCGTCGCGCCGGCCCTCGGCACCGGCCTGCTCGGCCTCGGCCAGCCGGATGAACAGCACCCGCCAGTCGTCCGGTGCTTCCAGGGCCTGGGCCTGCAGGTAGCGGACATCCTCGGCGGCATCGGCGACCCGGCCGAGCCGGTGCAGGGCGCGGATGCGGGTCAGGCGCGTGGTGGCCATCGTGAGCCGGTTGCCCGGTCCCAGGGTCACCGCCAGCGCCTCCTGCGCGTGCTGGACGACCGTCTCGGGGCTGCCGCGCAGCAAGGCGATGCTGGCCAGCAGCGAATCGGCCTCGGCCCGCACGATCGCGTCGTCGGTCGGGCTGCTGAGGTCGCGGATCTGGGCCGCCAGCGCCTCGGCGTCGGTCAGCCGGCCGTTGGCGGCCAGCGCCACCGCGCGCGACTGCGTCATCCACCAACGCTCGCGGGTATTGCGCGAATGCGACTCGGGCGGCCAGAAGCGCTCGCTGGTGGCCAGCGCGGCGGGGTGCTGCAACAGCATCAGCTGGGCGTCGACGATCGACCGCAGCGCGAACGCCCAGGCCTCGGGAACCGCCAGCGTCTCCAGCCGCGCGGCGGCGGCTTCGAGGATCGGCAGGGCCATCGCCGGCTGCGCGCGGTCCATCGCCACGACACCGAGGTTCAGGTCCACGCGCGCCACGCCGAACGCATCGTTGGTCTGCTCGTGCAGCATGCGGGCCGTGCCGAACAGCCGCACCGCATCGTCCAGCCGGCGGCTGCGGCCGGCCACCGCGCCGCGGCCGGTGTAGGCGCCGGCCAGCGCGCTGCGCTCGCCGAGCGGTTCGGCCAGGCGGATGCCTTCGGCGAAGGCGGCGTCGGCGGCCTCGAGGCGGTCCTGCCGGAAATAGGTGGAACCGAGCGTGTGCAGCGCCCGCGCACGCAGCAGCGGCGCCGTGTCCGGCGAGAGCCGGTCCAGCAGCGTCTCGGCCCCACGCGCGCTGGCCTCGTAGTTGCCGGAGAAGAAATCGATGTTGGCCTGGGCGAGCGCGATCTCCGGCGTGCCACGGATCTCCGGCGAGGCGGCGTCGATCAGCGCCCGCGCGACATCGAGCTGGCCGGCCAGCACGGCGGCGCTGATGCGCTGGGCGGTCTCCTCGGCCACCCGTGACAGGCTCGTTTCCGTGGTGGCCGGCGGTACCCGCCCCAGCTTGACCAGCAGGCGGTCGGTGGCGGTACGGGCGGCGTGCAGCACGTCCTCGCCGACCGCGTCGGCGTAGAGCGCGCGGTGGCCGTCGCTGGCCTGCAGCGCCATCTGCCAGCTCGATCCGGCCAGCCTCACCCGCGGCCGCACCACCCAGGCCTGCGGCGTGGCCATGCGCTCACGCACCCAGCCGTCCTCGGTGGGCACGTCCAGTTGGGGATTGAGCAGGCCCACCACTGCCTCGCTCGGCGTCACCGCCAGGCCGCCGCGCCGCAGCTGGGTGGCCACCAGGTCCATCACGCCCAGGCGCAGCCAGGCCCAGCCGTCCGGCGCCTCCACCTGCACCGGCAGCACCAGCGCCGGTATCGAGGCCGGCGCCGACGCCGGTGCCACGGCGGTTTGCGGAGGCGGCGCCCGCCGCAGGCTCAGCGCCCAGCCGGCCAGCACCAGCGCGACCAAGACGGCGAGCCCCCAGAGCCAGGCGCGCCGGGAGGCCGGACGCGGTGCGGCGGGCACGGGCGCCGGCGGCGCCGCATCGACCGGCGCGGCGAGCGGCGCCGGTTCCACGACCGCCACGACGGCGGCCGGCGGCGGTGTGGGCGCCTCGGCGGCCGCCGGCGACGGCGGGGCGACGGGCGCGTCCTCCGCCTCGACCACGGTGTCGTCCATGACCCAGCGGTAGCCCACGCCCCACACCGTGCGGATGCCTTCCTGCTCGCTGCCGGAAAGGCCGAGCTGGCGGCGCAGCCGCATGATCGCGTGGTTGAGCGACACGTCGCTGACGTCCACGCGTCCCCAGACGGCCGCGGTCAGCTCGTCGCGGCCGACCGGGCGGTCGCGGTGCTGGATCAGGTAGGCCAGGCAATCGATATGGCTGGTCGGCAGCGCGATGCGCTCGCCGGACCGGTGCAGCTCACGGGCATGGGGATTCAGGCGGAACGCGCCGAAGCGGTAGCAGACACGACTCATGCTCACAGGGTAGCAAGCCGGATGCACCCGGTGCGGCGCGCGCGGTATGCCGTCGCATGCACCGTCGATGCCGAACGCGCATAAGCGATGCCCGCTGGCGCGACGCCTCAGCCCTGCGGTACCCCGGCCATGTCCGGCAGCCGGTGCGCGATGCCCTTGTGGCAGTCGATGCAGGTCTTCTCGCCGCTACCCAGCCAGCGCTGGTGGATCTGCGCCGAGCGCGACGCCTGCCGCGTGAGGTCCATCGACGCGTAGTCGTGGCAGTTGCGGCATTCCAGCGAGTCGTTGGCTTTCAGCCGCGCCCATTCGTGCTGGGCCAGTTCCAGGCGGTGGTCGAGGAATTTCTCGCGCGTGTCGATGGTGCCGAACAGCTTGCCCCAGACTTCCTTGGAGGCCTGCATCTTGCGCGCGATCTTGTCGGTCCAGTCGTGCGGGACGTGGCAGTCGGGACAGGTCGCGCGCACGCCGGACCGGTTGCTGTAGTGGATCGTGGTCTTGAGCTCCTGGAACACGTTGTCGCGCATCTCGTGGCAGCCGGTGCAGAACGCCTCGGTATTGGTCGCCTCCAGCGCGGTGTTGAACGCGCCCCAGAACACGATGCCGGCGACGAAGCCGGCCACCGTCAGGAAGCCCAGGCTGTAGTGCACGCTGGGCGAGCGCAGCGTGCGCCAGGTGGTCCTGCCCTGCGCGATCAGGCGGCGCCACATGGGCTACTGCGCCTCCGGCCGCGCGATCAGGCTGTCGATGTCGCGGAACGCATTGGCGACCAGCGGCTGGGCGTCGGTCTGGACGACGTGGCACTGGTTGCAGAAATAGCGGCGCGGCGAGACGGTGGCCAGGAACTGGTCGTCGCGGTCCATGTAGTGGGTGACGCTGACCGGCGGCGCCTGGAACGTGGCGGCATTGGCGCGCGCATGGCAGAGCATGCAGCGGTTGGCGTTCTTGTCCACCTGGTAGCCGTCGATCGTGTGCGGGATCGTCGGCGGCTGCATCGGGTAGGCGCGCAGGCGCTTGATGTCGGCATTCTCGACACGGGCGAGCGGTGGGGGATCACCTTCCTGGTCCACCGGCACGCCGCGGCGCACCGCGTCGATCTGCGTGCCCGGCAACGGCGCGGCGATCGCCTGCCACGCCACGGCGCCGTCGGGCGCGGCGGCCGGCGCCGAGGATGCGACGGCCCGGACCGGGTGCGATCCGAAATGCCAGCCGGCGGCGAAGACCAGCGCCGTCACGACCAGCAGGCCGACGGCGACGAGCACGGACTTGCTGGACATGGGGGGTTCCTCCTAGACGGCCTGCACCTTGACCGCGCATTTCTTGTAGTCGGTCTGCTTGGAGATCGGGTCGGTGGCGTCGAGCGTCACCTTGTTGATGAGCTGGCCGGCGTCGAACCACGGCACGAACACCACGCCGGGCGGCATGCGGTTGCGGCCGCGCGTCTCCACGCGCGTGCGCATGGCACCGCGCCGCGAAACCACCTGCACCTCGTCGCCGCGCTTGAAGCCGCGCGCCTTGGCGTCGTCGGGATTCATGAACACCACCGCCGCCGGGAAGCTGCGGTAGAGCTCCGGGATGCGCATCGTCATCGAGCCCGAATGCCAGTGCTCGAGCACGCGGCCGGTGACCAGCCACAGGTCGTAGTCGGCATCGGGCGACTCGGCCGGCGGTTCGTACGGCAGCGCCCAGACCACCGCGCGGCCGTCCGGATTGCCGTAGAACTGGAAGCCGGTGCCGGGCTTCACGTACGGATCGGCGCCTTCGCGGTAGCGCCAGCGCGTCTCCTTGCCGTCGACCACCGGCCAGCGCAGGCCACGCGCTGCGTGGTAGGCGTCGAACGGTGCCAGGTCGTGGCCGTGGCCGCGGCCGAAGGTGGCGTATTCCTCGAACAGGCCCTTCTGCACGTAGAAGCCGAACGCGGCCGACTCCTCGTTGGCGTAGCCGGCGGCGATGTCGGCGACCGGGTATTTGTCGACGTTGCCGTTGCGGTACAGCACGTCGAACAGGGTCTTGCCCTTGAACTGCGGATGGGCCGCCAGCAGCGCCGCCGGCCAGCACTCGTCGGTGGTGAAGCGCTTGGAGAACTCCATCAGCTGCCACAGGTCCGAGCGCGCCTGCCCCGGCGCCTTCACCAGCTGATGCCAGAACTGCGTGCGCCGCTCGGCGTTGCCGTAGGCACCCTCCTTCTCCACCCACATCGCCGCCGGCAGGATCAGGTCCGCCGCCTGCGCGGTGACCGTCGGATAGGCGTCGGAGACGACGATGAAGTTCTCGGGATTGCGATAGCCGGGCCAGGTCTCCTCGCGCAGGTTGGCGGCGGCCTGCATGTTGTTGTTGACCATCACCCAGTAGGCGTTGAGCTTGCCGTCCTTCAACGCGCGGTTCTGCTCGACCGCGTGATAGCCGGGCTTTTCCTGGATGACGCCGTGCGGCAGCTTCCAGATCTCCTCGGCGTGCCGGCGGTGCTCGGGGTTGGTCACCACCATGTCGGCCGGCAGGCGGTGGCTGAAGGTACCGACCTCGCGCGCGGTGCCGCAGGCCGACGGTTGCCCGGTCAGCGAGAACGGGCTGTTGCCGGGCGTGGCGATCTTCCCGGTCAGCAGGTGGATGTTGTAGACCATGTTGTTGGCCCACACGCCGCGGGTGTGCTGGTTGAAGCCCATGGTCCAGAACGAGGTGACCTTGATCGCCGGATCGGCATACAGCGCGGCCAGCTTCTCCAGCCAGCCGCGCTCCACCCCGGTCATCGCCACCGCCTTGTCCAGCGTGTAGGGCGCGACGAAGGCGGCGAAGGCCTCGAAGTCGATCGGCTCGCCGCCGTTGGGATCCTTGGCGTGCCTGGCCTTCACTTCCAACGGGTTGTCCGGGCGCAGGCCGTAGCCGATGTCGTCGTTGCCGCGCTTGAAGCTGACGTGCTTGCCGACGAAGTCCTTGTCGACCTTGCCGGTCTTGATGATGTGGTTGGCGATGTAGTTGAGGATGACCAGGTCGGTCTGCGGCTTGAAGACGATCGGGATATCGGCCAGCTCGAAGCTGCGATGCTCGAACGTGGACAGCACCGCCACCTGCACATGCGGCTGCGAGAGGCGCCGGTCGGTCACGCGCGTCCACAGGATCGGGTGCATCTCGGCCATGTTCGAGCCCCACAGCACGAAGGCGTCGGCGGCCTCGATGTCGTCGTAGCAGCCCATCGGCTCGTCCATGCCGAAGGTGCGCATGAAGCCCATGACCGCCGAGGCCATGCAGTGGCGCGCGTTGGGGTCGATGTGGTTGCTGCCGAAGCCGGCCTTCCACAGCTTGTTGGCGGCATAGCCTTCGAAGATGGTCCACTGGCCGGAGCCGAACATGCCGAGTGCGCCGGGCCCCTTCTCCTTGAGCACACGCTTGAACTGCGCGGCCATGACGTCGAAGGCCTCCTCCCAGCTCACCTCGGTGAAATCGCCGTCCTTCGCGTAGACGCCATTCTTCTTGCGCAGCAGCGGCATCGTCAGGCGGTCGGCACCGTAGAGCACCTTGGACAGGAAATAGCCCTTGACGCAGTTGAGGCCGCGGTTGACCTCGGCATGGACGTCGCCGTGCGTGGCGACGACGCGGCCGTCCTTGACCGCCACGTTGACGCCGCAGCCGGTGCCGCAGTAGCGGCACGGTGCCTTGTCCCACTTCAGCGCGGTCCGGTCGCCCTCGGTGACGAGGTTGCTGCCGGCGCCGCTCTGCGGGAGGCCGGCCGCGGCCGCGGCGCTGGCGATCGCACTGGCACGGATGAAGTCTCGACGCGTGGTCATCGGCGGGCTCCGGCGGGAACGGGATCGGCCAGCGGCGCCGCCATCGCGGCACGCGGCTCGGCATGGTGGTAGACGAGGACGACGTTGAGGACGCCTGCGACACCTCGCAGCATCTCGATGCGGTCCATCACGGCGCGCGTGTCGTCCGACTCGCACACGACGACGCTGCGCGTGGCGCCGGCGATCGCCAGCTCCAGGTCGGCACAGCCGGCGAGCGCCCGGTCCAGCGCCGCACCGGCATCGGGCCGGTGCTGGACCATGAAGCTGGCGATGTGGAGCTCGGCCTCGGCGTGGCTCATCGGGCGGCCTCCGGCGCGACGACCGCCAGCGCGATCGCATCGGCGGGACACACCGCCACGCAGGCACCGCACCCGCTGCAGCGCTCCGGATCGACGACCGGCATCGCCGTCCGGCCCGGCGTGCGGCCGATCGCTGCTTCGGGACAGGCGTCCAGGCAGCTGGCGCAGACGATGCCGTGGTTCTGGAAGCAGCGGTCGGCGATGACGGCCGGCTGCTGCCACGGCCGCGTCACCGCGCTCGGATCGAGCGCCCGCGGCGGGCAGGCCTCGGCACAACGGCCGCAGAACGTGCATTCGCCGGCGGCCGGATCGAACTGCGGGAAGCCGCCGTCGCCGGTGCCGAGCACCTGCTGCGGGCAGGCGGCGATGCAGGCGCTACAGCGCGTGCAGGTGTCCAGGAAGGCGGCGGGCGGCAGCGCCCAGGGGGGCCGCAGCGCGCGGTGATCGGCCCGGCGGCCGAGCAAGAGTTCGCGACGCGTGAGGCGGGCGTCCGGCGGCATCGTTCACGCGCCGCCCGGCGGACCGGCGAACATCTGCCAGATCCAGACCACGAAGCCGTAGCCCGCGACGAACAGCACCGCCAGCAGCGGGAACACGACCACCGTGAGCAGCAGGAAGGCGAAGCGTTCCTGCTGGCGGCTCGACGCGGCGGGCGCTGGCTGGTCCATGATGCGTCTCCGGCAGTCACGACTGGCTCGCGGCCGAGGCTAGCACAGGTGCCGGCGGCGATTCGTGACGCGGCGCGGCGACGCGGCCGCGCCGTTCGTCGCCCGGCACGTCCCGTATCGGCCGTGCTCGCGTGGCCTGCCGGCATCCGACAGCATCCGGATGGTTGCCGCCAGTGAGCGCGCTACTGCGTGCGCATCAGGTGGCGGGCCACTGCATCGAACGCCGGCAGCGTGGTCGGATCGTTGGCGCTGTTGGCGGCGACCGGGTGCGAGCTGAAGCGGGCGATCACCACGCGCGCGGCCGGATCGACATAGAGCGCCTGCCCGTGGACGCCACGCGCCATGTAGGCGCCGTGCGCGTCGTGCGAGATCCACCACATGCCGCGATAGCTCCAGCCCGCCAGCAGCGCGTAGCCGGCCTTGGCGAAGGCGGCCCGGTCGCCACCGGCGCGAATGCGGCGGATCGCCGCCGCCGGCACCCACCGGCGGCCATCGACCGTTCCCTCGTCGAGCATCAGCTGGCCGATGCGCGCGAGGTCCCGCAGGCCGGCGCTGAAGCCACCGCCGGCGTACGGCGTGCCGGTCGAGTCGACCGTGTAGTAGCCGTCCTGCTCGGCGCCGATGCGGCTCCAGATCCGCTCGGACAGGAGGTCGGCCACCGACCTTCCGCTCACGCGCGCGATGATCCAGCCCAGGGCATCGGTATTGATCGTCTTGTAGCCGAACGCCTCACCGTGCCGTCCCTGCTTGCGCACGGTCTTCAAGTAGTCGAAGTAACCGCGCGGCCCGGTGTAGCCGGCCGGTCGCGGCAAGGGGCTGCCGGCGGCGGCATAGGTCCACACGTCCGCGTCCGGATCGGCGTAGTCCTCGCTGTAGCGCAGGCCGGTGGTCATCTCCAGCACCTGCCTCACGGTGGCGTCGGCGAAGGCGCTGCCCGCCAGTTCCGGCACGATCGAAGCCACCTTCGCGGACTCGTCCAGCGTGCCTTCGGCCACCAGCATCTCGCCGAGCAGGCCGGTCAGCGACTTGGTCACCGACATCGCCGCATGCTGGCCGGCCGCGTCCAGGCAGCCGAAGTAGCGCTCGTAGACCAGGACGCCCTCATGCAGGACCACGATGCCGTCGGTGTAGTTGGCCGGCAGCGAGTCGGCCCAGGTCATGGCCGTGCCCGCACCCAGCGGCGTGAACGTGACCGCATCGATCGACGGGTCGATCCGCCGCTTCATCGGTGACGCGCCGCCCGGTCCCCGCGCCACGCCGACCGTGGGCATCAGCTGCCGGAAATGGCAGACCGTCCAGCGCAGCTTCGGAAAGGCGAAGTAGTCCGCGTCCGAGAACCGGATCGTCTTGTCTTCGGGCGGCGGAAAGCCGGTCATCCAGCCGAGCCGGCGCGGGTCGGACTGCTCGGCCGACGCGAACGCGGCCGCGCCGGGCGGTGCCGGTGCGGCGGCCGGCGCGGCAACGCAGGCCGATGCGAGCACTAGGCCGAGCAGATGACACGACGCGACCAGGCGCCTGGCCGGATACGCGAATGCGGCGACGGGCGTTGCCATGGGCGATCCCTCTGGCCGTAGCGGCGGCGACCCAGGGTACGCCCGATGGCAGCGCCAGGGGCAGGTCCGCCGGTCCGCGGTGGCGAACGCTGAAAGGATTCGGTGTCTTCGTCAGGACATGACTGGCGTCGACGTCCGCGCACGTCCTCGAAACGCGCGCGTTCGAGACCGGCGTGACCTGCCGGCCCGAACGGGGACCACCCGTCCTAGGCCGATCCGAACTCGTCGGCCAGCAGCCACAGCGCAGTACCGGCCAGCAGCCCCGCCATGCCGAGGTTGAACGCCTGCAGCGCCCACGGCCGATGCAGCCAGCGGCGCAGCCGCTCGCCGCCCCAGGCCCACAACGCCAGCGACGGCAGGCCCACGGCCATGCCGATCAGCGCGACGAGGAGAATCAGCGCCAGCGAGGCCTGCGCCGGCAGGAACAGCACCGCCGTGTTGAGCACCATGATCCAGGCCTTCGGGTTGACACACTGGAACAGCGCGCCACCGAAGAAACCGATCGGTGCCGGCGCCGCCGCCTGCCCCGGCGCATCGGCACGCGCCAGCTTGAACGCCATCCAGATCAGGTAGGCGCAACCCGCCGCCGCCAACGGCTTGCGCACGGCGGCGATCCATTCCGTCGCCGCGTTCAGCAGCAGCGCGCACAGCACGAACAGCGCGGCACTGCCCAGGCAGATGCCGATGATGTGCGGGATCGTGCGCCGGAAGCCGAAGTTCACGCCGGAGGCGGTCAGCATGATGTTGTTGGGGCCCGGCGTGACGGTCATCGCCAGGAGGTAGCTCAGCAGCGGCAGCAGGTCGGTCATTCCAGCGGGGGTCCGGAGCGGAGCCACGATGCTAGGGCGGCGATGGCGATGGGTACAGATACAGCAGGTTCGTGGTTGAATGGGTACAGTTTCGTTCGCCACGGAGTGCGCATGACCGCAGCCCCCCGCTACCAGTCGCTCGCCGACGATCTCGGCCACGCCATCCGCAGCGGCCGCCTGCCCGCCGGTGCCGCGCTGCCGTCGCTGCGCGACTGCGCCGCGCAGCGCGCGCTCAGCCTCAACACGGTGACCGCCGCCTACCGCCTGCTGGAGGATCGCGGGCTGATCGTGGCGCGGCCGCAATCGGGCTTCTACGTGCGCAGCGCGCTGCCCGAACCGCGGCAGTCGCTGCGCAGTGCGCCGAGCCAGGCGATCGGCAGCGCGCAGGACGACCTGCTGGCGCTGGTGCTGGAGGCGCGACGGCAGCCGGATTGCCTGGAACTGGCGCTGGCCTGCCCGCGCGGGCGGTCGTTCTACCCCGGCGAGCGCCTCGCGCGGCTGACCCGCACGGTCCTGACGCGCCAGGCCGGCGTGGTGTCCGGGTATGCGCTGCCGCCGGGCTCGCTACGGCTGCGCGAGCAGATCGCGCTGCGCGGCCAGCGGCTGGGCATGACACTGGCGGCCGACGACATCGAGCTGACCCACGGCGCGACCGAGGCGCTGCAACTGGCGCTGCGCGCCGTGGCCCGCCCCGGCGACGGCATCGGCATCGAGGCGCCGGCCTACTTCAACCTGTATCCGCTGCTGGCCAGCCTGGGCCTGAAGGCGATCGAGATCCCGACGCATCCACGCCACGGTTTGGATCTCGACGCCGTGGAACGGCTGCTCGAACAGCGGCAGCTGGCCGCGCTGGTAGCGATGCCGACCGTGCACAACCCGCTGGGCTGCACGATGCCGCCGGCGGCCAAGCAGCGCCTGGCGGAGCTGGTCGCGCGACACGGCGTGCCGCTGATCGAGGACCTGGTCTACGCGGAGCTGCAGTTCGCCGATCCGCCGGAACCGGCGGTCAAGGCGTTCGACCGCGACGGCTGGGTGCTGGCCTGTTCGGGCTTTTCCAAGACGCTGGCGCCGGACTACCGCGTGGGCTGGCTGGCCGCGGGCCGGTTCGCACCGGCGGTCCGGCGCCTGAAGTTCGCCTCCAGCGGTGCCGAGCCGCTGCTGCTCGGCGAAGCAGTGGGCCTGTACCTGGAGAGCGGCGGCTACGCGCATCACCTCAAGCACCTGCGGCGGCTCTGCGAGGCGCAGGTCGCCACCGTGCGCGGCCTGGTCGCCGACCATTTCCCGGCCGGCACCTGCGCCACCCAGCCCACCGGCGGCTTCCTGCTGTGGATCGAGCTGCCGGCCGCCGTCGACAGCGCCGCGCTGTTCCAGGCCGCGCTGCGCGAGCGCATCGTGATCCTGCCCGGGCGGGTCTATTCGAAAGGCACGCGCTACCGCCACTGCATCCGGCTGTCCTGCGGCCAGGCGATCGATACGCGGTTCGTCGCCGCGATGCGCGCGCTCGGGCGTATCGCCCACGGCCTGGCGCGGCGCCGGCCGGCGAAACAGGCCGGCGCACGGCAACGCCGGCGGGGCACGGATCAGGCGTAGGCCACCCAGCCGCGGAAGGTGAAGCCGGTATGGAACAGCTCCACGCCGGAGAAGCCGGCCTCGCGCAGCAGCGCCTCGTCCTGGGCCGGCGTCAGGAGGCTCAGATGTGCCTCGACCGCCGCGCGCCCGTCCGCCGCCCTCACCGGGTCCACGCCCGACGCCACCGCGAAGGCGGCATAGCGCGACAGCCAGCGGTCGCGTGCGCCGTCCTCCTGCGGAACGCTGGCATGGACCGCCACGAACGGCGCGCCGGGCAGCAGACGGCGGTGGATCCCGGCCAGGGTGCGGCGGCGCTCGTCGATCGGCAGGAAATGCAGGGTCAGCAGGCTGGTCGCGGCATCGAACGGCCCTTCCGGCGCGTCATCGATGAGGCCGTGATGCAGGCGGGCGCGCAGCGCCAGCGGCCCCAGTGTCCGCGCGGCCAGCCCCAGCATGTCGGCCGACGGATCGACACCGGTGAAAGTCCAGGCCGGATGCGCCTCGGCGAAGGCCTTCAGTTCCAGGCCACCACCCGCGCCGTGGACCAGCACGTGGGCGGCCGGCGGGGTGCGCTCGGCCAGCAGGATGGCGGTCATGCGATGCAGGCTGGCATAGCCGGGCACGAGGCGCGGCGGGCCGTCCGCATAGTGCGCGACGGCGGCGGCATCGGAGAACGGGGCGAGCGATTCACGCATGAGGCGATCCGGAGTGGTGAGAGCGGGACGAGGGCGCTGGCGGGCACGAGAACGAGCGCGTCGCCGCGCAGCGATGCCCGGCCAGCGGCCAGCGCCATCACGTAACAAATTATGTTACATGATGGCGCGAGTCAACGCCCTCACCCGCCGCAAGCGTCTCCACCGGCGCAAGGCCACCGCGTGGGCCCCGCGCGCCGGTGGCGGGCGTGGCTCAAAGCGCCGTCGGCCGGAACAGCGGCTCGCGCCCCAGCAGGCGCACCCCGTCCGGGCTGCTTTCCAGCAGGCGGCGCTCGCCGTCGGCCACCCACAGCTCCAGCTGGTAACCGTCGGCCGCATGCAGCCGCGCGGCGATGTCGCGGACGGCCGCCGCGGCGTCGGGGACATCGGACTCGAACTGGCCCAGCCGCTTGCCGTGGCGATGGATGACCAGGCGATAGCAGGGCATGGGCTCAGCCCCCCGCACCACCGCCGGCGACCGGCGGCAGCAGCAGTTCCGCGCAGCGCGCCCGGTGCGTGCGCTCCAGCGCGGCGACGACCTGGTCGCAGGCGTGTGCCGCCGCATCGAAAACCGCGGCCCCCTCCAGCAGCCGCGCGGCCAGCACGGCGCTGAACAGGTCGCCGGTGCCCTTGGGCATTGCGTCGATACGCGGATGGCGCAGGATGCGCGCCTCCTCGTGCGTGACCACCGCCACCTGCATCTGGCCCGGTGCCCAGGCTGCCGGCGCGGCACTGGTCACCACCACCCAGCGGGTGCGCCCGCCCAGCAGCGTCCGTGCGGCAGCGATCACGTCCGCCTCGTCCGCGACCGGCCGGCCGGTCAGCTGCTCCAGCTCGAAGCCGTTCGGCGTCAGGCCCTGGGCCCGCGGCAGCAGGTGCGCACGGCAGGCCGCGATCAGGCCCGGATCGACATAGATGCCGTGGTCGTGGTCACCGATCACCGGATCCACGATCACGCGCAGGTCCGGATGCATCGCCTGCAAGCGATCGATCCAGCCCGCCAGCGCCGCCGCCTGGGCCGGGCTGCCGAGATAGCCGACCAGGACCGCCCGCAGGTTGCGCAGCGCATCGCGCGCGATCAGGTCCTGCAGGTAGCCGTCGAACCAGTCGATCGGCAGCGCACCGCCGTGCAGCGTCGGGTAGTGCGGCGTGTTGCTGAAGACGACCGTCGGCACCGCGGCGACGGTGAGACCGTGCGCCTGCAGCGCCGGCACCGCCACGCTGTTGCCGACGCGGCCGTAGACCACCTGCGACTGCACCGACACGATGTCGATGGCCAGCGGCTGCAGCGGCTCGGGAAGCGCGGTCGGCGGTGGTGTCATGCGTCCGGCTCCACCGCGCCGCCGGTCGGCCAGTAGTGGGCATCGGGCGTGCTGCGCGCGCCGAAGATCGCCTGCCCCACGCGCACGACGGTGGCCCCTTCCTCGATCGCGATCTCGTAGTCGCCGGACATCCCCATCGACAGCGCATCCAGCCCGATGCCGGCCGGTGCCTGCTGGCGCAGGCGGTCGCGCAACGTCCGCAGCCGGACGAAGCAGGCGCGCACGCGCGCCGCCTCCGCGGAGAACACGGCCAGCGTCATCAGCCCGCGCACGCGCAGCGCCGCATAGGCCGGCAGCGCCTGGACGAAGGCGGCGACCGCCTCCGGCGCCAGGCCGTACTTGCTGGCCTCGCCGGAGGTGTTGACCTGCACGAACACGTCCAGCGCGCGACCTTCCGCCTGCAGCCGGCGATCGAGCGCCTCGGCCACGCGCAGGCTGTCCAGCGCCTGGAACTCGGCCGCGAAGCGTGCCACCGCCTTGGCCTTGTTGGTCTGCAGGTGGCCGACGATCGACCAGCTCAGGTCGGTCAGGTCGGCCATCGCCTCCCACTTGCGCTGCGCCTCCTGCACCTTGTTCTCGCCGAGCCAGTCGCAGCCGGCCGCGTGGGCCAGGCGGATGCGCGCCTCGTCGACGGTCTTGCTGATCGGCAGCAGGCGCACCTCGGCCGGGTCGCGGCCGGCACGCTCGCAGGCCGCGGCGATGCGCGCATCCACCGCGGCCAGGTTGCGACGGAAATCCTCGACGGTTTCCGCCCGGGGCCAGCGGTCGTGCTGGTCGTGCCGGGTCGGGGTGCCGGGCGCTGCGCCGGCGTGTGACTCGCTCACTGCTTCAACCTCGCAAACGGGTGACGCTCGTCCCGCGGACGAACCCGGCACGATTCTATCATTGACCTAGGACAAAGATCAGGCTGTGATACCCGCCATGACCATCACCGGAACCACCGCCGCCGAGATCTTCGACAGCATCCGCCTGCTGGCGCGCGGCGGCGACCTGCCCCCCGGGCACGCGCTGCCGCCGGTGCGCGACCTGGCCGCAACGCTGGGCGTCAACCGCAACACCGTGGCGCTGGCCTACCGGCGCCTGGCGACCGCCGGCATCGCGACGACGCAGGGGCGCCTGGGCACCCGCATCCGGCCGCCGCACGGCGCCGGCGAGCAGGAAGGTGCCCTGCCCGGCTCGCCCCTGGTCGACCTGGCCAGCGGCAATCCCGCGCCGCGCTGGCTGCCGGACGTCCCGGCCCTGCTGGCGCAGCGCCCGTATCGGCCGCGCCTGTACGGCGAGGCGCCGGTCGCCCCCGCGCTGGACGCGCACGCGCGGCGCTGGTTCGACGGCGACTGTCCGGCCCGCTTCGCGATCAGCCTGGCGCACGGCGCCGTGGACGCCGTCGAGCGGCTGCTGGCGGCGTGCCTGGTGCCCGGCGACACCGTGGCGGTCGAGGACCCGTGCTTCCTCGGCAGCATCAATACGCTGCGCATCGGCGGCTACCAGGCCGTGGGCGTGGCCGTCGACGCCGAGGGCATGCGCGCCGACGCATTGGACGCGGCGCTGGCCGGCGGCGCCCAGGCCGTGATCGTCACTCCGCGCGCGCAGAACCCCACCGGCTGCAGCCTGAGCGCGGCGCGCGCACGGCAGCTGCGTGCCGTGCTGGCGCGCCACCGGCACGCGCTGGTGATCGCCGACGACCATTTCTCGCTGCTGTCCGCCGCCGGCTACCACGACGTGATCCCGCGCGGCGCCCGGCGCTGGGCCGTGGTCCGCTCGGTCTCCAAGCCGTTCGGGCCCGACCTTCGCCTCGCCTTCGTCGCCAGCGACACGCAGACCGCGCAGCGGCTGCAGCTGCGCCTGGCGCCCGGCACCGGCTGGGTCAGCCACCTGCTGCAGGACGTGGTCGGCGCCTGCCTCGCCTCACCGGCCGTCACCCGGCGGATCGCAGGCGCGCGCGCCGACTACGCGCGCCGCCGCGACGCCCTGCGCGCCGCCCTCGCCGCCCAATCCGTGCCGGTCCTGGCCCCGGCCGACGGCCTCAACCTCTGGCTGCCGCTGCCGGCGGACAGCCGTCCGGTCACCACCGCCCTGGCCCGGCGCGGCTGGCGCGTCCGCGGCGGCGAGGCCTTCGGCGTGCAGGCCCCCGCCCACGGCCTGCGCATCACGGTCTCGACGCTGGACCCCGCGCAGGCCCGGCGCCTGGCGCGCGACCTCGGGCAGGTGCTGGCCGCCGAAGCGGACTGATACCTCCAGCCAGTTACCGCTGCAGCGGCCTGTGCAGCCCGGTCATTCCCGGCCGACCGCGCCGTCCAGCCAGACCGTCACCCGCGCGAGCACGGCCTCGGGCTGTTCGCGATGCGGAACATGGCCGCAGTCCGGCAGGATCACCACCGTGGCCGGTCCGGCCACCTGCTCGGCGATGCGCCGGGGATGGCGGACCGAGCCGTACGCGTCGTGGTCGCCGTGCAGCGCCAGCACCGGGCAGTGCACGCCGCGCAGGTCCGCATCCAGGTTCCAGCCGGCGAAGTCCGGCGCCAGCCAGGTCTCGATCCAGGCGGCCAGCACCCAGTCCGTCTTGTCGCCGTGGTACTTCACCAGGCGATCGCGCTGGCCCGCCGCCTGGAAGCTGCGCCGTGCATCGCCGATGCCCTGGATCGTGCGGTCCTCGACGAACGCCTGCGCGGACTCGGTGACGAGCGCAATGCACGCGGGCGCATGGCGTGCCGCACAGGCCACCGCCATGCCGCCGCCGACGCTGTGGCCGAAGGCGATGAAGCGCTCGATCCGCAACTGCTCGCGGACTGCGGCAAACGCGCCACGCGCCTCGTCCTGGACGAAATCGCGGTCCAGCCGCCCGGGATGCGGATCGGACCGGCCGAAGCCGAGCCGGTCATAGGCGATGACGGTCCGGCCCGAGGCCTGCGCCAGGCGCTCCGGGAAGTCGCGCCACAGCGCGACGCAGCCCAGCGAGTCGTGGAACAGCACGATCGGGACAGCGCGCCCGGGATTACCGGCGCCGGGACTCCAGCAGCGGGTGAAGAGCCGGCCGCGCGGGGTATCGATCCGCAGGTCCCGCGTTCGGATGACAGCCATGGAACTCCCTCGGAACACGTCGTGGCCTGCGGCGCCAGCCCAGAACAGGTCGCAGACCGCGATCAGGCGCGCCACAGGCCGCGCCGGATTTCGCGATGACCGGTCGCCGGCAACGCTACGCCAGAAGACGACGCGGCGCAGTTCATGCAGCGCCTCGTCGGGTGCTGGCAGCATAGGCGTTCGGCTCTGGCAGAGGGTTGCGTTCTGTGCCGCTCCGGACTGAACATTTGGCATCGTTCGCTCCTGATACGGCCATACCAGGCAACGCCATGCCCATCAAGCTCGACCGGATCGATCGCCGCATCCTGGAAGCCCTCCAGCAGGACGGGCGCATCCAGAACGTGGAACTGGCCCGGCGCGTGGGCCTGTCGCCCTCGCCCTGCCTGCGGCGGGTCCGCCTGCTGGAGGAGGCCGGCGTGATCGAGCGCTACGTCGCGCTGCTCGACGCCGCCCGGATCGGCGCCGGCTTCACCGTCTTCGCCCGCGTCTGGCTGACCGGGCAGGACGAGGCCACGGTCGACCACTTCATCGAGGCGATCAAAGGCCTGCCGCAGGTGACGGAATGCCACCTGATGGCCGGCGATTGCGATTTCCTGCTGCGCATCGCGGTCGCCAATCTCGACGCGTACCGCCGGTTCCAGATAGAGCATCTCAATCGCATCCGGGGCGTCCAGAACGTCAAGACCGAGATCCCGATGCAGAAGATCAAGCAATCGTCCGAGCTTCCGCTCTAGCCAGCCGCCGGGACGATCTCGCCTACCCGACCGCAGCACCGGCCAACGCCGGCTGCCGACACGTCCCCCCGGGCACGGCGCGCGCCGCCGACATCTGCCGTTGCGGCCATGCGGCGCCCCATGCGATGGTGCGCGGCCGCCGCGGCGCCGCGCGCCATGCCCGGCGATCCGGGCGCGGCACCCTCAAGACAACGATTCGAGCCCCGGAGCGCTCGCCCCATGAGCAAGGTCACGCGGCTGTTCCACGCCGTCAGCTATCTGCAGTACCCGCTGCTGCTGGTGTCGTTGTTCTACGTCGTACAGCCGTATTTCACGGGTTTCGACGGGTTCTGGCAGGGCCTCAACAAGGCGCTGGTCGTCGCCGGCGTGGCGATCAGCTTTTCGACGCTGCAGGACACCACCACGACGCAGAACGCGTTCTCCAAACGGATCTGGCAGGACCCGCGCAAGGGCCGGCTGGCCCTGATCGCGTTGGCGGCCTCCGCGGCAGCCATGCTGGTCGCGGGCCTGTACGGCTTCCTGGTTTCGTCCGGAGGCATCATCCAGGAAGTGGCGTTCGGCGTGCTGATGCTCGGCATCGGCTACATCGGGCTGTTGAAGGCCGCGATCGAGATGTACGAGAACCACCGGCTGGACAAGCACGCGCCCGACGCATCGGGCGGGTCCGGCGCCGCCCGGCGCAGCTGAAAGCCCAGGTCACCGCTGCGCGGCCGGCTCCACGCCATGCCGCCACCGTGGCGCTACGCGAATCCCGCATCACGTCGATCGCGAGCGTCATCCCGGAACGCGCACGCCAAGCACCGGTCGTGCGTGCGCCGGCTCCGGCCCGGCACGTCGGCGGCCTGCTCCCGCATCAATCCGGCGAGCGCGGGAGTTCTCCGATCGGCGCCGCACGCGGGCCGGTCGCCGCAAGGCGATCGAGTGCACGGCGGTGCAGCAGGTAGCGGAGCGCGCGCGCCGCAGGGTGCGGCTGGCAGGACCACCACAGGAACACCGCCGCGCTGCCGCTGAGCACACCGGCCACCACGGCCGCCGTGCCCGGCAGCAGCAACGCCGGCTGCACCGTAGTGCCGGCCAGGAAACCCGCCAAACCCAGCGCCAGCGGGACGAACAAGCGCACGACGCGTTCGCCGCCCGCCGCCCACACCAGCCGCCAGGCCAGCAGCAGCCACAATGTGGCCGCCGCCACCCGAACGATCAGCTCCAACGCCCGCAACGCCGTCTCCCGCCCAAGGACAGCCGTCCCGTGGACGCGGAAGTGAAACCGAGCCGCCGGAGGCCCGCAAGCACCGCGCGCAAGGCCCTGTTGATGTCCGGGCATATCTGTGTATACTCACTATACACAGTGAGGCCTGATCCTATGCATGCGTGATGCACTCGTTCTCTCCAGCCACTCCGGCACGCCGATGTATGCGCAGATCGTCGAGCAGGTGGTGGCGAAGGTGATGGCCGGCGAATGGCCGTCCGGCCATCCGTTGCCGTCGATCCGCGAACTGGCCAGCGCCAGCCGCGTCAGCGTGATCACCGTCAAGCGCGCCTACCTGGAACTGGAACGCGCCGGCGTGATCGTGACGCAGCAGGGCAAGGGCTCGTTCGTGGCCGACCAGCCCGACGCGTCGCGGGCCGTACTGATGGACACGTTCCGCACGCAACTGGCCGAGCTGGCCACCACCGCGCGAACGCTCGGCCTGGAACCCCAGGACGTGCTGACGCAGGTCGAAGAAGCCTTGTCCCACCCTTCCGACAGTCCCTAACCGCCTCCGGACCCTTGCAGGAACCATGGACATCCAATCTCCCGCCATCGCCCTCTCGGGCGTGCAAAAGCACTACGGCGAATTCGCGCTCCACGACATCGACCTGGTCGTGCCCACCGGCCAGATCATGGGCCTGGTCGGCGTCAACGGCGCCGGCAAGTCCACGCTGCTGCGGCTGCTGGTCGGCCTGATCCGCGCCGACGGCGGCGAGGTGGCGGTGCTCGGCCAGCGGCTGCCCGAGGCGCAGGTCGCGGTGAAGCGCGACATCGGCTACGCCTCGGACGACATGCGCCTGTACCGCGGCCAGACGCTGCGCTGGCACATGGATTTCGTCGCGCGGATCTATCCCGGCTGGGACGAGGCCTATGCGCAGACACTGCTGGCGCGCTTCGACCTGCGCCCGCAGCAGAAGCTGGCCGGCTTCTCGCACGGCCAGCGGGTCAAGGCGCTGCTGCTGCTGATCTTCGCGCGGCACCCGCGGTTGCTGCTGCTGGACGAGCCCACCACCGGCCTGGACCCGATCGCGCGCGGCGAGGTGCTGGACGCGCTGGCCGAGGTCCTGCGCGACGAGGAGCGGTCGGTGCTGTTCTCCTCGCACAACACCGCCGACATCGAACAGCTGGCGGACGCGATCACGTTCCTGCATCGCGGCGGGATCGTCGCCTCGCGCGACAAGGAGTCCTTCCTCGACAGCTGGCGGCGCATCCTGTGCCGCGGGCCGGCGATCGGGCCGCTCGACGCGATCGCCGGCATCGCATCCGTCCGCGAAAGCCCGCCGCTGATCGAGATCAAGACCGGCGCCTTCGACGAAGGGCTGCTGCAGCGGCTGAAGGCGCAGGGCCTGGAGGTCACGGCAGTGGAGCCGATGACGCTGGAAGACATTTTCGTGACGACGGTGCGTGGAGGAACGAGCCGATGAACCTGTTCGCCTGTGATGCCCGCCTGGTCGGGCGGCTGATCGTCAAGGACTGGCAGGTCTGCCAGAAGCAGCTGGCCGGCTACCTGGCCGGCATCGTGCTGGCGCTGGGCCTGATCGGCACCGGCGCGCCGTGGGCCGCTGCCGCCGGCGCGCTGTTGCTGCTGGTGCTGCTGGTCGTGTGCGGCTCGTACACGATCGAGACGTCCCTGCTGGCCGAGCGCAAGCAGCAGACCCTCGCCTTCGTCATGAGCCTGCCGGTCTCGCCGATGGACGTGTACTGGGGCAAGCTGCTGGCGAACCTGGTGATCTACCTGGTGCCGTTCGCCGTGGTCACCGGCGGCATGATCGTGCTGATCCTGACCACGCCGATCCCCGACGGCACCGTGGTCTGGACCGTACTGACCGCCGGTTTCATGCTGGCCAGCTTCTGCGCCTCGCTGGGCTTCGCGATCGCCTGCGAGTCCGAGGGCTGGAACATCTTCGTCATGCTGGGGCTGATGACGCTGATCGGGCCCTTCATGTACCTGGTGAGCCGGCTCGACGGCGTCGCACCGTTCATCCGCACCGAGGACATCGTCTGGAGCGCCACGGTGCTACGCGTACTGGCGGCGGAACTCGCGGCGATCGTGCTGGCCCTGCTCGCGAGCAGTTGGTTCCACACGCGCAAGACCGCGTTCCTCTGAGCACCCGGCCATGACCACGACATCGCGCATCCACTACATGGACAACCTGCGCGCGCTGGCGATGCTCGCCGGCGTGGTGTTCCACGCCGCGCTCGCCTACAGCCCGCTGATCCGGCCCTACTGGCCGCCCGCCGATGCCGCCGGTTCCGCGGCCGTGGACGTGGCGGCCTGGTGGCTGCACGCATTCCGGATGCCGCTGTTCTTCGTCGTGGCCGGCTTCTTCAGCGCATTGCTGGTGCAGCGCCGCGGGCTGGCCGGCCTGTTCCGTACGCGCCTCGTGCGGGTGCTGCTGCCGCTGCTGGCCGGCGTTCCGCTGGTGGTGCTGGGCATGCACCGGCTGACCGTCTACGCCGCGACGACCGTGCAGCACCCCTCGCCGGTGCTGGCCTGGCTGCGCGACTACGCCGCCACGCAGGGCAGCGTGCCGCTGATACCCAGCCTCGCGCACCTGTGGTTCCTCGCCTACCTGATGCTGTTCACGCTGCTGGTCTGGGTCGTCGCCGCCATCGAGCCGCAGCGCGCCTACGCCCGGCTACGCGCGCTGCCGGTCTCCTGGCCGACGGTCCTGGTCGCCCCGCTGCTGCTGGCGCCCGCGCTGGCGATGACGACCAACCCATGGCCGGCGCCCGAAGCGCTGCTGCCGCAGCTATGGGCCGTGGCGTACTTCGGCGCGTACTTCGCGCTCGGCTATCACCTGTACCTGCAGCCCGCACTGATCGACGGCCTGCGGCGCTTCGGGCCGCTGCTGCTGGTCGGCGCGCTCGTGGCGTACGCGGCCTCGCCGTGGGTGCTCGGCACGCCGCGCCCGGTGCCGGCCGGTTGGGCCACGCGCGGGCTCGACGCCGTGCTTCAAGCCTGCGCCGGCCTGTGGATGACGCTGTGCTGCCTGATCGCCGGCCGCGCCTGGCTGGACACGTCCAATCGGGTGATGCGCTGGTTCGCCGACGCCGCCTACTGGGTCTACCTGGTGCACCTGCCGGTGCTGTTCGCGATCCAGTACCGGCTGCTGGACGTGGCGCTGCCGTGGCCCGCCAAGTTCGCGCTGGCCACCACGCTCACGCTCGTCGTTTCGCTGGCCAGCTACCAACTGCTGGTGCGGCACACGGTGCTGGGGCGGTGGTTGAACGGCCGGCGGCCGGGTCGCACGCCGGCGCACGCGACGCAGGCCGCAATGCCGACCGACTGACGCCGCGCACGCGCCGCCCCGACGCCCGGCCTGCCGGCGTGGGTCGGGCATGTTTTCGCCGGGCGCACTGAACATCCGAGCCGTCCATGGGCCTGCCGCCCGCACGAAGACAGCCCATCGTCCAGCCGGCGGAAACGACCGGCCAGGCGGCCTTGATCCCTCGACGGGCGTCACTCAAGATGCAGGCGGGTGACGGTGCACGCCCGCAGCCGCTGCCGGGATCGGGCAGGGAAGCTCGCAGCGTCCGCCGCCGGCCCGCCGGCAAGCCTGTCCCGAACCAAACGCGGCCCTGAGGAGCGAACCCGTGAAACCGACGACACCGATTGGCGGCGCCAGCCCCCTCCTCGCCCTCGTGCTGCTGGCCGTGCCGCTGGCGGCCGGTGCCCAGACGGTGACGACGACGAACGTGCTGACGCAGGCGCCGCAGTTCAGCATCTACTCCGACGACCTGCCACCGCTCTACACCACGCCGCCCGGCATCGTCCTGCTGCGCGGCAATGAGTCCTGGTACACGCTGACGCTGCTGAGCGCGCAGCAGAAGGCGCAGCTCGGTGCGGACCTGGCCGCCAAGGTCACCAAGTTCGCCGGCTGCGACGCCTTCGACCGCATCGAAAGCATCGTCTACCTGCCGAAGGCCGCCGGCGCCGTCCCCACCACCGCCGACATCCCGCGCACGATCGAGATCGCGCGCTTCATGACGACGTTCAGCACCTACAACCGCGACAGCAATCCGTCGCCGTACGTGTCGCCGCTGATGGACGTCAGCGCCTACGCACCGCACCTGGCCGATCCGACGCAGGACATCTGGGTCGGCTTCGCCGGCGGCTCCTACCCGACCTACCCCAATGGATCGGGCACCTACAACCCGTGCTGGACCAACGCCGGTGCCCAGGTGGCGAACCTGCCGCTCGCGCCGTATCCGCCGGGCCTGACCACCGAGGAGGCCCAGGCGATCTTCGCGCGCACCGGCTTCAGCTTCTCGCTGGACCTGCTCTCCACGCAGCCGCCCGGCCCGCCCGCGCCCGGCCCCGCGGTGCGCGCCGCGCTCAACGCGCCGACCGGCCCTGCCTCCGGCGCGTCGCTGACGATTGCCGGCACGCTCGACGTGCCCGACCCGGGCGACGGCAGCACCACCGTCGACGGCACGCTGCACCTGATCGTCACCACGCACGGCGGCAACTCCGAGTACGGCTTCAGCACCGGCAACACCGTGCAGGTCAACGGCGCCCCGGTCGGCGACGCGTTCAGCACGCAGACCAATTGCAATGCGTTCGTCGGTACCGCGATCAATCCGCTCAACGGCTCGATCAGTTCCGGCACCGTCGGCGCCAATCCGACCAACCCGCGCAACTGGTGCCCGGGCGGCCCGGTGCGCACCACCGTGGCCAATCCCGGCACCACCAACCCGACCGACGCCAACCCCGGCGTGCCGGTGCGTTCCAACCGCTTCCACAGCGTGCGGCTCAACGTCGGCGCCAACCCCGTCCAGCTCGACCTCGGTCCGTTCGTGACGCGCTTCGGCGGGCCCTACGATCCCGGCTGCGGCAACTGCTACCCGACCTCGATCGTGTTCGTGCCGGTGATCGACGCGCTGTTCGACGACGACTTCGAGGCCGCCGGACGCCCCTAGACCGCGAGGCTTCGGAGCCGCCCCGCGCGCGTCAGAACCCGCGCGAGAGGCCGAAGAACACCGACGCGGTGCCCTTGGCGTCCGCATCGATCAACGGACTGTCCTTGATCTCGTCGGGCAGGCTGCTGTACTTGACCGAGGCCAGCAGCGACCACTTCTGGCCGATCGGCCGGAAGTAGTTGAAGCCGACATGGCCGATCGCGACCGAGCCGGGCTTGTAGTCGACGACGCCACGCGCGACTTCCTTGTCGAGCGTGCCGTAGTAGTAGTTCGCCATGTCCTTGGACTGCCAGGTGGCGCCCACGATCGGCGTCAACTGGCCCTGGCCGAGCGCGAACGGGTAGCCGTACTGGATCGAGACCTCCTGCCCGCCGCTGGTGTCGGTCGCGTCGGCCAGCAGCTCGACCTCCAGCTCGCCGGCGCGGCCGCTCCACTTCATGCCCAGGCCGAGGTCGAACGCGAGGTCGCGGTCTTCCAGCAGCCGGTAGTCGACGCCGTTGTCGGCCAGTTCGCGCCGGCCGAGGTCCTTGACGTCGAAGCCGTCGAAGCGGAGCTTTCCGATCGCGGCCAGCTCGAACGACTCGCTGCTGACGAAACGCCAGCCGGCGGTGATGCCGCGGAAGTAGAAGCGCTCGCCTTCGTAGGTCACCAGCGGGACCGGCATCACCCGCGTGCCCTCGCCGGCAAACGGGCTGTCCGAGACCATCGCGGCGATACCCAGGCTCCAGCGCGGCGGGTGTTGTTCCGCCGGCACCTCGTCGGCCGCGCCCGGCTGGGCGGCGGCGTTGAACGACAAGCCGGACAGCACGAGGGACCACAGTCGTTTCTTCATGGGACGCCTGACCTCATCGAGTGGGGGGAATGTCATGTGCGTCCACCGGCGCGCACCCGTGCGGCGGGTGCGGCGGCAAACGTCCACCCCAGCATGAATCGGTCGTGTCGCCGAAATGTCGTGTCCCGCACCGGCCGGCAGCCGGTGGTCCGCCGCCTACGGCGTGATGACGCTGGCGGTCACGTCGAGGCGGGCACGCGTGCCCGACAGCCCGCCCGGTTCGATCGCCAGCGTCCAGCCGAAGCGATCGCAGATGCGGCCGATCAGGAACAGTCCCAGGCCCTGCCCGCGCACCGGTGCGGCCTGCCGCAGGCTGTCGCGATAGCGCCGCGCGGCCTCGACCGGATCGAACCCGCTGCCGGAATCGGCGACGGTGACCACACCCTCGCTCAGCGCGATCTCGACATAGCCCGCCTCGGTGCTCTCGATCGCGTTGCGCAGCAGGTTGCTGACGGCGATGCGCACGATCGCCTCCGGCACGGCGATGAAGGTGGGCACCAGCTCACCCAGCTCCAACCGCGCCGGTTTCCCGTGCAGCAGGTGCTCGTGGTCGCGCGCCAGGCGCGGCAGCAACTCGTGCAGCACGGTGACGTCCGCCGGCTCGGTCGCAGGGTCGGGCTCGCGCGCCAGGTACAGCAGGGCGACCATCGTCTCGGACAGGTCCGCCACCGCGTGCTCGATGCGGCCGAGCACCGGCCGCGACGCCTCCGGCAGCGGCATCTGCCCGAGCACGTCGGCGGCGCCGGCGATCACCGCGATCGGCGTGCGGAACTCGTGGCTGGCCTGGTCGAGCAGGCTGCGCTCGCGCGCGATGAACTGCGCCACGCGCTCCAGGTGCGCATTGCTGGCCTGCGCGATGACCTGGATCTCCTCGCGCGGGTACGTCGTCGGCAACCGCGCCGCGGTGTCGCTGGGGTCGATCGCCTGCATGCGCTCGGCCAGGTCGCGCACCGGCCGCACCAGGTTGGCGTGCAGCCAGCCGATGACCCCCGCGATCAGTACGGCGAAGACGACGGCCCAGCCGGTGCTGAGCAGGGAGTCGTGGTTCTGCTGGTCCTCCAGCGCCTGGATGTCGAGCGTGGTGACCAGCCGGCCGTGCGGCAGATCGGCGACCCGCGCATGGAAACTGCGTTCGCCGGGGAAGTCGTCGAGCGATTGGAACGAACCGAAAAAGCCGCTCTCGGTCGAGTAGTAGCCGGCCGGCAGATCGGCCAGATACGCCGGATCCGGCAAGGTGCCGCCGCCTTCGGCCAGGTACCAGGACCGGACCAGTCCGCGCTGCGGCAGCGAAGCGCCCTGCCCCTGCTCGACGCGCGCGACCTGGTCGGCCGACAGCGACGCCAGCAAGTCGGCCCAGAAGCGGTGCTCGATCAGGCGCTGGCTGCTGAAGCTCTGCGCCGCCAGCGCCGCCAGCATGGTCAGCCCGAATACGACCAGCGCGGCGCTGATCCAGGCGTGGATGCCGCGCGGCCGGCCCGGCGGGACGTCGCGCCTAGCCATGTTCGCAGAGCCTGTAGCCGGAGCCCGGCACGGTGTACAGCAGCGGCGGCTCCGTGTCGCGCTGGATCGCACGGCGCAGCACGTGCATGTGCGAGCGCAACAGGTCCGTCGCCGGCACGGCGTCGCCCCAGGCCGCGCGCTCCAATCGCACCCGCGTGACGACGCGCGGGCTCTCGCGCATCAGCAGCTCCAACAGGTGCCGTCCGGTGCGGCTCAGCGCGATCGGCCGTCCGGCGCGCCGGATTTCCAGCGTACCTAGGTGGAACGTGAGATCACCCACCGTGAGCACGTCCTCGGGCGCAACCAACTGCCGCAGGCGCGCCACCAGCGACCGCAGGCGCACCTCGATCTCGGGCAGGGCGACCGGCTTGACCAGGTAGTCGTCCAGGCCCGCCTCGAAGCCGTCGATCTTGTCGGCCAGCTGGTCGCGTGCCGTCAGCATGATCACCGGTACGCGCTTCTTCGCCTCGCCGCGCAGCTTGCGCAGCACGGTCAGGCCGTCGAGGCGCGGCAGGTTCCAGTCGAGCACGATCGCATCGTAGTCCCGGGTCGCGGCCAGGTGCAGGCCGGACAGCCCGTCGGGTGCGGCATCCAGGCTGTGTCCGCAGCCTTCCAGGTAGTCGTAGAGGTTCGCCGCGAGCTGCGCGTTGTCCTCGATGATCAGGATCGAGAGGGGATGCGTGCTCATGGTTCGTCCGCCGATGGGCGCGCGGCCGGGCCGCATGAAGGATTGCACGCGCCATCGCCGGGCACGACGCCGGCGGCGCGCACGATCCACTCTAGCATGGCCCTTGCGCGCGCGAAGGCGAGGCCGAGGTCCTGCTCGGGCGTTGCGCGCGGCAGCCGGCGGCCACAGTCCGCCGCGCAGGATTCTCGACCGGCGCTGCCGGCAGCGTCGCCCGCAGCGCGCCGTTCGGCCGCATCCGGCGGCGTACCCGGCGCGGCGCGCTCCGGCGCATCCCGGTCACGTGCCGGGGCCGGTGCGGCCTGCCCGGGAATCGGTGCCATGCCTTATACCTCGACCGCGTAGCCGCCGGCTGCGCCATCCAGGCGCTGCCGCATCGATACGCGCGCGCACCAGACCAGCTCGTCCACCAGGCTGTAGACCACCGGGATCACCAGCAGGCACAGCACGGTGGAGGTGACGAGTCCGCCGATCACGACGATCGCCATCGGCGAGCGGAAGCTCGGGTCCGCGCCGATGCCGAGCGCGACCGGCAGCATGCCCGCCCCCATCGCGATCGTGGTCATGACGATCGGCCGCGCGCGCTTGCGGCAGGCATCGACGATCGCGCACCGGCGGCCCTTGCCGTGGTCCCGGCGGGCGATGACGACGTAGTCCACCAGCAGGATCGCGTTCTTGGTGGTGATGCCCATCAGCATGATCAAGCCGATCATCGACGGCATCGACAGCGTGGACCCGGTCACCCACAGCGCTCCGAATGCGCCCGGGATCGACAGCACCAGCGCCACCAGCACGGTCAGCGGCTGCGCGAAGTCCTTCAGCAGCAGCACCAGTACCATGTACACGCACAGTACGCCGGCCGCCATCGCCAGCGCGAAGCCGCCGACCAGTTCGCCCATCACCTCGGCATCGCCGGTGGCGGCCGGTACGACGCCGCGCGGCAGGCCGCGCAGGCTCGGCAGCGCCGCCGCGGCGCGCTCGACGTCGCCGAGCGGAAGGCTGCCCAGTTCCACGTTCAGCGTGACGTTGCGCATGCGGTCGTAGCGCGTCAGCTCGGACGGACCGCTGAGGATTTCGAGGTCCGCCACGCTCTCCAGCGGCACCGGCCCGCGCGCACCCGGCACCGGCAGCCGCCGCAAGGTATCCAGGTCGCCACGGCCCGCGTCGGCCAGCCGCACGACGATCGGCACCTGGCGCTCGCTGAGATTCAACTTGGCCAGGTCCTGCCGGTAGTCGCCCAGGGTCGCGATGCGCAGCGTTTCGGCGATCGCGGCGGACGTCACGCCCAGGTCCGCCGCGCGCGCGAAATCCGGCCGCACGACCAGCTCCGGCCGCACCAGGCTGGCGGACGAGGTCACCGCGCCGATGTCCGGAATCGTCCTCAGCTCGCGCTCGACCCGGCTCGCCTGGCGCGCCAGCAGCGGACCGTCTTCCGACGCCAGCACCAGCTGATAGCCCTCGTCGCCGGTGCCGACGGCGACCCGCGCGCCGGGCAATGCCCGCAGTGCCTGCCGCAGCGCAGCCTCGATCGCCGGCCGCGTGACGCCGGCGCGGTGCTGGCGCGCCACGAAGTTCACCGTCAGGACCGCCGTCGTGACACCCGACGCCGGTGCCGCCTCGTCCGGATCGCCCGTGCCAGTGCTGCCGCCGCCGATCGCCGTGTACACCGAGCCGACCTGCGGGATGGCACCGATCAGCACGCGCGCCTGCTCGGCCAGCGCCAGCGTGTCGCGCAGCGGGCTGCCCGGCGGCAATGTCACGGTGACCTGCGTGTGGTTGCCGTCATCGGCGGGGATGAACTCGCCAGGGAGATGGACGGCAACGGCCAGGCCCAGGACGACCAGCAGCGCCGCCGCGCCGATCGTCAGCACCCGCTGCCGCAGGCACGCGCGTACGCACGCCACGTACCAGCGCACCCAGCGCGGCGTGCGGTGTCCGCACCGAGGCGTCTTCAGGAAATACGCCGCCAGCGTCGGCGTCAGCATGCGCGCGACGACCAGCGAGAAGAACACCGCGATCGCCGCGGTCCAGCCGAACTGCACGAAGTACTGCCCGACCACCCCGCCCATCAGCGAGGTCGGCACGAACACCGCGATCAGCGTGAACGTGGTCGCGATCACCGCCAGCCCGATCTCGTCAGCCGCTTCCGTCGCCGCGCGCAACGGCGGCTTGCCCATCAGCCGGTGCCGCTCGATGTTCTCGATCTCGACGATCGCATCGTCCACCAGCACGCCGACCACCAGCGACAGCGACAGCAGCGAGACCGTGTTGAGCGTGAAGCCCAGCAGGTGCATCACCGCGAAGGCCGGGATCGCCGACAGCGGCAGCGCTACCGCGGCGATCAGCGTCGCACGCCAGTCGCGCAGGAAAGCCAGCACCACCAGCACCGCCAGCACCGCGCCCTCGACCAGCAGCAGCATCGAGCCGCGGTAGTTCTCGGCGATCGGCTCGACGAAATCGACCGCCTCGGTGAACGTGACGTCCGGATGGCGGGCGGCCAGCGCCGCGATCGCGGCGCGCGCGGCCCCGGCCACCTCGATCTCGCCGGCGCCGCGCGCGCGCAGCACCTCGAACGCGACCACCGGCTGGCCGTCCATCAAGGCCGCCGAGCGCGGCTCGGCCGTGGTGTCCGTCACCGTCGCCACCTGGTCCAGCCGGATCCGGCGCCCGTCGCCGAGCATCACGTCCATCGCAGCGATCGCCTCGGCCGATGCCACCGTCGCCAACGTGCGGACCGACTGCTCCGCTCCGCCGAGGTCCACGCGTCCACCGGAAGCCTCCTGCTGCAGCTGGCGCAGCTGCCGGGAAACCTCCGCCGCGGTCGCGTTCAGCGCCAGCAGCCGCTGCGGATCGAGCGCCACGCGCACCTCGCGATCGACGCCGCCGACGCGCGACACCGCGCCCACGCCGGGCAGCGCCAGCAGGCCGCGGGCGACCTGGCCGTCGACGAACCACGACAGCGCCTCCACGTCGCGTCGCGAGGACGCCACCGTCACCGTCAGGACCGGCGTGCCCGCCAGGTCCATCTTGGTGATGACCGGGTCCTCCAGGTCCGCCGGCAGGTCCGCACGCGTGCCCGCCACCGCGTCGCGCACCTCGTCCAGCGCCCGCTGCACCGGAATGCCCACGCGGAATTCCGCCGTTAGGCGCGCCACGCCGTCGGTCAGGTGGCTGGTGAGGTGCTTGATGCCCTGCACGTTGGCGAGCGCATCCTCGATCTTGCGCGCCACGTCGTTCTCCAGCTGCGCCGGCGACGCGCCCGGCAATGCCGCCGTGACCGTGATGATCGGGAAGTCGATGTCCGGGAAGTTCTGCACCTTCATCGCGGCGAAGCCGGCGACGCCCGCCAGCGTCAACGCGATGAACAGCAGCGTCGTCGCGACCGGATTGCGGATCGACCAGGCCGAGACGTTGACGCTCACGGCGCGCCTCCCGTCCGCACCGCGCCGTTCGGCCCCGGCGCAGCCGGCGGCGGCGCATCGGCACCGTCCCGTCCCGGCCCGCCGACCACCCGCACCGTATCCCCCTCGCTCAGGAAGCCGAGGCCCGACGCGATGACCGGCTCGGCCAGCGCGAGGCCGTCCGTGATCTCGATCCAGTCGTCGATCCGCCGGCCGACGCCGACCTTCCTCGCCACCACGGCCGACGCCGCGTCCACGCGCATGACGGTGTGAAAGCCGTCGCGCAGCAGCACCGCGCTCTGCGGCAGCACCAGCGCCGGCCGCTCGCCCACCTCGATGTAGCCGCTCACGAACGCACCCGCGCGCACCGCGCTACCACGCGGCAGGTCGACATAGGCCAGGCCGCTGTGCGTCTGCGTGTCGATCACCGGCCCGAGCATGCGCACGCTGCCCTGGATCGGCACGCCGTCCTGCACGCCGATCGTCACGGCCTGCCCCGGCTGGAGCTGGTCCAGGTCCGCCGCCGATACGGCCGCGCGCCATTCCAGCCGCCCGTCCTCGATCAGACGAAACAACTCGTCCCCCGCCGCGACCACCGCCCCCACCGTCGCCGCGCGCGCCGTGATGACGCCGTCGCTCGGCGCCAGCACCCGCGTCTGCGTCAGGCGCAGGCGGTGCCGGTTCTCGACCGCCCGCGCCGCCGCCAGCCGCGCCCGCGCCGTCGCCGCGCCCACCGTGTACTGGCCCACCTGCTGCGCGGACAAGGCACCGGCCGTACCCAGGTTCTTCGCGCGCCGCGCGTTGACGTCTGCCTCATCGGCCTCCGCCACCGCCTGCGCCACCGCAGCCGCCGCCTCCGCGTGCTCCGCGGCGACGATATCGGCATGGAACACCGCCAGCACCTGGCCGCGCCTGACCGTATCGCCGACGTTGACGCGCACCTCGGTCAGCCGCAGCCCGTCCGCCTCCGCCCCCACGCTGGCTTCGCGCCACGCCGCGACATGGCCCGTCGCCGGCACGCGCAGCGGCAGCATCGACCGCTGCGGCCAAGCCAGCGCAACCGACAGCACCGGCGCCGGCGACGCCTCCGCCGAGGCGCCCCGATCGGCTCCCCGTCCAGGCCCCACGAGCGCGAGCGCAACCGCGGCAAGCCCCGCGCAGGCCAGGGCGATCAAACCACGCTTCATGTCGCGACGTTTCCTCGGGATCGGCTGCAGGACGACCCGTCGCCGCCGGCGAGGGGGCAGGCTCGCCGTGGCGGCTTCGGGTCGGTGCCGATCGTGGGGTGGGGATGTCGGTGAAATGTCGCGCGGCGCGCGGAGACCGCCTGCGAAGCCGTTAGCGCGGCTACGGGCTCATGGAAACTCAATAAGCCGCAAAGCGAAACCGATGCAGATCAGCGGTCACCATCACCCATCGCGCGGCGGCGCCGATACGCCGTCGCAAGGGCCAGCAACCCCATGCCCAGGCCGATCGAAGCCCAGCGCGACAGCGTGGGTACCGGTGCTGGCGGAACGTAAGGCGCACCGGCGACGATCGTGTAGAACACCTCGTTGTTGGCGGGGTTCGTATCCACTTGCGTCCCGCGGACCACATAGGTCCATTGCGTCTCGAAGGTCTCGAAGGGCTCCGGCAGGAACTGGATGTCGAACGTACAAACTCGCGACTCCCCCGGCGGAATCACTTCAAAGTAGAACTGGAAAACCAGTGCGAAAAAGAAATCCGGAGGCGGGCCAGGACCGATGACGTCATAGGTAGCGACACAGCCGCTGACCGTGCTCCACAGGATGTCGAACGGACCCCAGTCCCACGTGGTGGGAAGCCTGAAGCCGGGGCCGATCACGAAATTGGCGAGCGGATCGCCAGCCTGGGCCACACCAGCCGCATCGGGACCAGCGTTAGCCAAGGTCAGCGTCACCGTTCCGCGGTCGCCCGGCTGGAATGATGAAGGTGTCACGGACACCGACATCGAAACGTCGATCTGAGACGGTCCCCCACCTCCCGCGCAAGCTACCGGGGGGAGTGCTGCAAGGCAGGTCACAAGGAAACCTGCAATCCAGCTGCGTGCCAAACTCACGGCCGCGCCGAGACGTAAGTGACGGATGGACACGCATTGAAGCTATCGAACCCGCTAGAAAAAATGACGCTCGGCCGCACACGGAGCGCTTCAATTCCAGGAGCTAGATTGTTGATCGCAAGTGCATTGTTCATCGTAGCAGTGCCCGTTGGACGCCCGCCACTAAGAACGCCAGGATTCGAGAATTGGAGAAGCCGCATGGGTGCACCCGGGGAAAAATTTTGCGCCATTACGGTCTGGAACCAAGGAGGATTGTTGTATCCAAACGCATAAGGAAAAGACGCTTCATGATCAGCCGCTGCACCAGCACCTCGATTGTGCTCAGCGCCAAGCACATGTCCGAGTTCATGCGTAAAAACGTCAGCACTCGATGAACATTCAGCAGTACTTATATAGTAAGCGTACTCAGAGAAGTTAGACCCTGTGCATGGCGAAGTCGATATCCCCTGGCTGGCGCATTCCGTTCTCTGTACGTACGCAACACCACAAGGACCAAAAGTAGCCTGCGAAGCAGGAATGATTGCAACGACATCCGCACCTACCGCGTTTCTGTAGGCCTTGATAGACGGGCTTCCTTGTATTTGGTCTCGGCTCTGGATGGCTTCCCGGTAGTCCCAACTGCCAGCGTAAGGAACCGGTTCCCAACCAGCGAGCTTCGAGATGGTCACCACGCCCACCCGCGCATCGATGGCGCTGTTTCTGAAAGCGTCATTGATGTCCCCTATGCCGTTCTGAATCAGACCGACGATGCCGCCCGTATCGCTGCACACCGCCGGATTTCCGCCGGCTGCGATCCGTCCCTGCTCGGTGAACAACACCACCATATCGATCATTCGCGGCGTGGATGACGGCCCCATAGGAGAAAGTGGCCGAGGAGAAATCCTCATCAGCGTAGCTGCGTCCGCCTCGGTCGCGGTCATGACAGGGACTGGCCTATCCGCCACATCGCCGACTCTCGTGCTGGACTCAGCCGCTGCCGATGTTCCAACAGGATCATCGAGCCGGAAGTACTCCATTCGCAGTTCCTTGACGACTTCCCGAGACAGAGCGAAGCGTCCCGCCGCGCCAGCAACGATACCGACGACATGGCCGCGATGGACGTTGATTCTTAGTTCGTACCCGTCTCCTCGACCAGACCACCTGTAGGAAAACTGGTCCTCCGGCAGATTCGGGATAGGTATCAGCTCACATCCGACGAGATCGCCCTGATGACAACCCCAACCATCGCGCTGCACGAATCCGTCGCGCCGATCGGTGGCCTCCAGGTTGATGACAACATCAACCGCGCCACCATGAGGCCGAGGGATCTGAACTCTGACTTGGTCGGGCATCGCCGCCAGTGCCGGGATGTCTATGGTGGAGTAATAGATCTCCAGTGCATCCGGTATGGGAGGCGAGAGTGGCGCCGAGTTCCACTTGATGTCACTGAAGAGCGGAACTGGCTGACCTCCGGCGAAAGCGGGAGCCGCGATACAGGCAACTACCCACAGCATCGTGCTGAAACGCATTTTCATGATGAGCTTCCCTTGCTGTCGGCTCCCCCTGGAGCCCCGTCGGGACGTTATCACACGAGTACTGCGTCTACACCCACGCTTCGCGTGGACCACAGATCGTGGGCAAAGGCCAGCTGTGTATGTCTCGGAGATCACGCCACAGAACGACACCTTCTCGCACGCAGGTGCCGCAGGCCCAGCCCGATCATTACACCGATCAGCCCGGCCGCGCTCCATCCCGATCCAGACGGAACCGGTAAGATGGTCCGCGCTTCCAACGTATAGCGCAGCGTGTTGTTGGACGGGTCAGGATCGACGTCGGTGTACCAAGTGAACACCGTCCACTCCAGAGGCAGTGGCGGGCGGGTAGACGGGTAGTAGTCGATCTCGTACGTGCACGTACGCGATTGGCCCGCGGGAATCGAGTCGAAATAGTAGGCGAACAGGAGCGCGATGCTGTTGTCGGGCAAGGGCTCGGTGACAAAACGCTCGACCCAGCAGCCTTGCGCAGTCTCCTCGATGACCTCGTACGGCGGCGGCCGAGTATTGATGATGTAGTACTCGCTCGCCACGCTGATCGAGGACTCTGTGCCACCACCAGCCTGGTCAGGCCCTGCATTGTGCACGGTAAGGGCCACCCTATTGCGCCCGCCAGCGACGAATGCCGATGGTGTCACGACTACGCTGAGCGACAAATCCGCTTGCGCCGGCTGTCCCGCCGCCGGCCTGCCGGCGATGAAGAAGAGACACGAGAAAAGTGGGAGCAGTCTACGCATCTCTTTGGTTCCCACTAGTAGGCAATGCCAGGACAGGCAGCGGCCTCGTCGAATCTGCTCGCGAAAATTCTGCCAAGATCCATCAGACCAGTCGCCCTCTCATGAATCCCTCTGGCGATTCCGAGCGCTGCTCTGCGATCTTGCGTCTGCCCTTACGTCACAGGCACCGGCCGCCGCGCGCGCTGCGGCGGCCGGTGGACCCAGCTTCGACCGGCTACAGGCCACTCCAGTAGACCACGCCGAGATACGGACGGAACAAGGTACGCGGGAGGCCTTGCCAGGACGCGACACCCAGAAGGTTGCGCGCAGGGTCGTAGTAGAGCCGATCCCCGTTGCCGCGCGTCTTGGTTAGGGTGCCGGCCGGTGGCCGGCGCAAAAAAGCATTCGCGGCTTCCACATACTGCACCGCATTGGCGAACTCCGGCAGCCGGTGCCGGTGCTTGCGCCAGTGCTGCATCGCGACCGTTGTGGCCGGCAGGCCTTGTGCACGCTGCCAGAGCGGCAACCGCGCGGCCGCATAGCCTGCGGTCTCTTCATGGACCGCGCCCGGCACAGGCGCATAGACACCCCAGTACCGATCCACCACCTGCCGGAGGCGACGCGCGGCCTGCGTCCGCTCCCCATCTTCAACGTCCGCGCGCCGTCGCCCGGCGCCTGCCTCACTGACCTGCCGCGCGCTGCGCGATGTGCTTCCCGTACGTTCCTTCCTCATGGCGACCACCCTTCCATCTGTGCAGTGAACGATCCGCCGGACCGCAAACCCGCATCCAGCGGTGCGAAAGCACACCGGCGCTATCCGCGCCGGGATGCCGGGAGGTTCGAAACCGCAAGTAGACGGTGGGCGTATTTCCCCTTGCGGGGTTTTGCATTAGCCGCCCTCCCGGCACGGAACGTACCGAGGTGACCCGCCAAGAGCTACGGGCACAAAAAACCCACCGGATTTTCGGAGGTGGGTACCGCTACTTGAGGAGTTTCGACACTCCAATGAAAACTTTGCTCGCCAATCGGGAGCTTGTCAAGGACTACTCTTGAGCGTCAGCTTCCGGCCAAGAACCGCCACTCACGCGCCACGTTCCTTGGACATCTACGCGTCGCTCTGACCCTGTGAGCGTCAATGGGGTCGAGATTCTGGACGCCGCGTCACTCGTAGTCAACTGCGCCTAAATAATTTTGCGGCACACCAGCGGCATGCGTACAATCCTGCATAGCTATAAAAAAGTGACGTACTCGCGGAGCATAAAAATGCAAATTACGTTCGACAGGAAGACAGTCAATACTTGTTTGCAGCAGAAGTTTGTTCTTCCCACGTATCAGCGAGATTATAAGTGGGAGCCAAAGCATCTTCAGGAGCTACTAGCTGACGTGCAAGAGGCGTTTCTTGTGCAGTGGAAACCAGCACACGGGAGAAAGGATGTATTAGGCTATGATCAATATTTCCTCGGCACGATAATTACCACGCAGGTTGCTCAAGGTGGAAAGGCAATTGTTGACGGGCAGCAGCGGATAACCACGTTAACCTTGTTGCTCTCCTACGTTCACCGCCTTTCGCAGAAAGATCCGAATGCGGCTTTCTCTCCAGTTGATCAAACAATCCGCCGGAGAGTGGCGGGGCAGAACGAATTCAACCTCGACTTGGATGCCCCACGCCACCGGCTGTTTGACCTTCTGGTTGATGGACCTCAAAACGACGAGGACCTGGCTGAGCAAGTTGATTCGATTTCGGATAAAGACCCAGGGACGGAGCAGCTTTGGGCTCTATATCAAGAGATCGAAAACTGTTTGGAAGCAGAGATTACGACGAACAACCTCCTTCCACATTTTTTTGATTTTCTGACTGAATGCGTATGCATGTTCGAGATTGGGGTACCCCGCGAACAAGACGGACATAAAGTCTTCGTTACAATGAACGATCGAGGATTGAAACTCAGCCCGATCGACTTGTTGAAAGGCTTCTTGCTTTCGAGCATCTCCACGGACGAGGAAAACCGTGCTGCACACGCTAAGTGGACGGAGTGCATCCAAAAGCTGAAGTCTCTTGGGAGCGACGAAGATTCGAATTTTTTCAAGACGTGGATTCGAGGCCAGTACGCCGTTACTATTCGAGGAAAGAAACGTGGAGACGCCCCAGGGGACTTTGAGTTGGTGGGCGACAGCTATCACCGGTGGGTGATGGATAACAAAGAGTTAATCGGGCTAAAAACCAGTGACGATTTCTCGAATTTGCTTACTGGGACACTGCCATATTTTGTTGACCTTTATTGTCGTATCAAGCGATGTGAAGTTGCCCTGAACGATAGCTTGCCTCACGTTTTTTATAACGGTGCACGTGATCTTACGCTTCAGTCGATGGTTATTATTAGTGCTGTTAAGGCAACCGATACGAGCTCCGAGGCAACGAAAAAAATTAAAGCGATTTCTTATTTCCTTGATTATCTTGCAGTTATTCGCACCCTAAATGGAAAGGAAAACACCTACGACAACATCAGAGACTTAGTCTTTGATATTGCGAAGGAAGTGCGTGACTTGGATTCGCAGGGCCTGCGGATAAAACTAGTGGCGCGAATTGATTCTGAACAGGATAAATTATCTGCACTGACCAATGCGTCATACGACAACGTGAAGCGTCAGAACTTGCTTCATATTTTGGCACGAATTGCTGATTATCTTGAGAAAGCAGTGAACCAGACTAACAAGGTCGGCTTTGCCGCCTTTGTCGATCGAACGCGGGATTCTCGCACATTCGATGTCGAACACATGATTCCTAATAATATGATGGAAGCAAATTCGGACATAACAGCGGGAGGACAGCTGTTTGGCTCAGCGTCCGAGTTCGCCGCAGCGCGTAATGGCGTTGGTGGGCTGATCCTGTTGCCGCGGGGGCGAAATAGGTCGATGCGGGCGATGGCTTACAGTGAAAAAATTCAGCGCTACTCCAATGAAAATATCTTGGCTCAGACGCTCACTAATTCGTTTTACTTGAATCAGCCGAACTGGGCACGCTTCTCTGAAGAGACTGGGATCACTTCTCAAGCCGAGACGTGCGCTGATGCGGCAGCCCTTGTGCGGCGGGCGGAATTTTATCTGGCCGTAGCAAGCAAGATTTGGTCGAAGGAGAATCTCGAACGGCTGTTTCAATAGCCCGCGTGAGCTCGTCGCTGGGGTGTCGTTTCGTAGCGCGTCGGGGTCGCAGGAACGAATAGTCCGTTGACGCGCACAAGGCCGGATGCGTTGACGCGAAAGTATCCAGTCAATGGCTGCTGTAGTTAGGGAGCCGCCGTTACGCCCGACCTATTTCCAAGGACGGAAACGGGTCGGAACCGACCTTTCGCGCAATAACAAAGGGACCCCAAGGGACCCCTAAAAACACAGATTGGACAAGGAATTTCTAGCGTCGCCCAAGAAACGAGGACGCTGACTCAACCCCTCACCCACACTTCGAGTACCCACAATTGAGGCACGTCGCGCACCCATCCATCACGATGGTCGCGTTCGTATTGCACTTGTGGCAGAGGGTGGCGCCGGGCGGGAACGCGCCGGCATCGGCTTCGCCGCCCGTGGCGGCGGCGGGGGATTCGCTCTTGGAGCTGGAAGCGGGCGCGGCGGCCGCGGCTTCTACACTAGGCTTTTTTTTTGACCGCGATTCGTACTCGGCACGCTTCTCGGCGATCAGCGCACGCTGGCCGGCGTCGAGTTCCGGGTCGTGCAGCAGGCCGATCATCTTCATGTGCTGCTCGATGACGGCGCCCAGCTCGGCGACGATGCTGGGCATGTAGACGCCGCCGGCCTTGAAGTAGCCGCCACGCGGGTCGAAGACGGCCTTCAACTCCTCCACCAGGAAGGTCACGTCGCCGCCCTTGCGGAACACGGCGGACATGATGCGCGTCAGCGCCACGATCCACTGGAAGTGGTCCATGTTCTTGGAGTTGATGAAGATCTCGAACGGGCGGCGCAGTTCGTGCGGGGTGCCCTGGTTCAGCACGATGTCGTTGATGGTCACGTACAGCGCGTGCTCGAACAGCGGGGACTTGATCTTGTAGGTGGCGCCGATGAGCGTTTCGGGGCGCTCCACCTTCTCGTGCATCTGGATCACTTCGGCGCCGGGCGCCTGGGTGTCCTCGACGACCGGGGCCGCGGGGGCGGCGGGCTTGGCGTCCTCCGGTTTGAGGACGGCATAGCCCTTGATCTTCTTGTCGATCTTCACGGTCATCGCGGGTGCTCCTGGATCGGTCGAACGGTGATGCCACCGCACCGGCGCATGGCGGCGCCGGGGCGGCGATGCCGGCGGTCCGCTGCCGGCCGCCCCCATGGGACGGCCGGCGCGGACCGGTGCCGGGTCAGCGCCGGCGGGCAGCCTTCTTGGCGGCCTTCTTCGCCGGGGTCTTGCGGGCCGGCGCCTTCTTCATCGGCGCCTTCTTGGCCGGGGCTTTCTTGGCGGGTGCCTTGCGGACGGCGGCCTTCTTGACGGCGGTCTTGCGCACGGCCTTCTTGGCGGCGGCCTTCTTCACCGGTGCCTTCTTGGCACCCTTCTTGGCCGGCGCCTTCTTCACGGCGGCTTTCTTGACGGCCTTCTTGGCAGCGGCCTTCTTCGCCACCGTCTTCTTCACGGCCTTCTTGGGTGCCGCCTTCTTGGCGGCCTTCTTCGGTGCGGCCTTCTTCGGTGCGGCTTTCTTCACGGCTTTCTTCACTGCCTTTTTGGCGGCCTTGGCGGCCTTCTTCACGGTGGTCTCGGCCTTGACGACCGCCTTCTTGGCGGCCTTCTTCTCGGTGGCGGCGGCCTTCTTGGTCTTGGCCACCACGGCCTTGACCTTGCGCGCAGCCTGCTTGCGGGCCTTCACCACGGCCTTGGCGGCCTTCTTGGCGACACTCTTGGCGGCGTCCTTCACGTCGGTCGCCGCGGTGGCCACGGAACTGGCCAGCGCACTGGCGCCATCGACGACGGCACCGCCGGCTTCGGCGAGGCCTTCCTTGAAATTCTCGAGCGGACTGCCTGACTCATTGGCTTCGCTGTGCATCTGACTACCCCTCCGACCTGGTTTGTGGTTGACGAAAAACGTCGTTCAGAACTTGCCGTAATAGCCTTCTTTCAGGGCATCGAACAGGTTGGCGGCGGTGTGTCGCTCGCCGTCGTATTCGATCTCCTCGTTGCCCTTCACTTCCACCACGGAACCGTCTTCCAGCTCGAAACGGTAGGTGGTGTTCTCCAGATCATGCTCCTTTACCAGCACGCCTTGGAAGGCCGCCGGATTGAACCTGAAGGTCGTGCAGCCCTTCAAGCCCTGCCGGTGGGCGTACCGGTAGATGTCCTTGAAGTCCTCGTAGGGGTAGTCCGTCGGCACGTTGGCGGTCTTGGAGATGGACGAATCGACCCATTTCTGGGCCGCGGCCTGGATGTCCACGTGCTCGGTCGGGCTGATGTCGTCGGCGGCGACGAAGTAGTCCGGCAGCTTCTCTTCCGGCTTGTCGGAGAACGGCATCGCCTGGCCGTTGATCAGCTCCCGGTAGGCCAGCAGCTCGTAGCTGTAGACGGCCACCTTCTCCTTGGTCTTGCGGCCTTCGCGGATCACGTTGCGGCTGTAGTGGTGGGCGAAGCTGGGCTCGATGCCGTTGGAGGCGTTGTTGGCCAGCGACAGCGAGATCGTGCCGGTGGGGGCGATGGAGGAATGGTGGGTGAAGCGGGCGCCGACCTCGGCCAGCTCGGCCACCAGGGCGGGGGCCACCTCGGCCACGCGCTGCATGTAGCGGCTGTAGCGGGCGTGCAGCTGGGCGCCGGTGATGGTGTCGCCCAGCGTCCAGCCGTCGGCGGCCATCTCCGGGCGCTTGCGCAGCATCTCGGCGGTGACGCTGAAGGTCCGTGCCAGCACCGGGGCGGGCCCCTTCTCCTTGGCCAGGTCCAGCGCGACCTCCCAGCCGGCCACGGCCATCTCGCGGGAGACGTCCTCGGTAAAGGCGCAGGCTTCCTTGGAGCCGTAGCGGTGCTTGAGCATGGTCAGGGTGGAGCCCAGCCCCAGGAAGCCCATGCCGTGGCGGCGCTTGCCGAGGATCTCGTCGCGCTGCTGCTGCAGCGGCAGGCCGTTGATCTCGACCACGTTGTCGAGCATGCGCGTGAAGATGCGCACCACCTCGCGGTACTCGTCCCAGTCGAACCGCGCCTTGGGCCCGAACGGGTCGCGCACGAAGGTGGTGAGGTTGATCGAGCCGAGCAGGCAGGAGCCGTACGGCGGAAGCGGCTGTTCGCCACAGGGGTTGGTCGCGCGGATGTGCTCGCACCACCAGTTGTTGTTCATCTCGTTGACGCGGTCGATCAGGATGAAGCCCGGCTCGGCGAAGTCGTAGGTGGACACCATGATCATGTCCCACAGGTGCCGCGCGCGGATGTGGCCGTAGACCTTGCAGGCGACCAGGCCGTCGTCGCGCACCACGTAGTTCTTGTGCGTGGGCCATTCGCGCCAGGTGACGGCGGCGGGGTCGGTCAGGTCGACCTCGCCCTGCTCCTTGACGTGCACCGGGAACACCAGCGGCCAGTCGGCGTCGGTTTCCACCGCCTGCATGAAGTCGTCGGTGATCAGCAGCGACAGGTTGAACTGGCGCAGGCGTCCGTCCTCGCGCTTGGCGCGGATGAATTCCTTGACGTCCGGATGGGCGATGTCGAACGTGCCCATCTGCGCGCCGCGGCGGCCGCCGGCGGAGGACACGGTGAAGCACATCTTGTCGTAGATATCCATGAACGACAGCGGCCCGGAGGTGTACGCGCCGGCGCCGGAGACGTACGCGCCGCGCGGGCGCAGCGTGGAGAACTCGTAGCCGATGCCGCAGCCGGCCTTCAGCGTCAGGCCGGCCTCGTGCACCTTGTCCAGGATGTTGTCCATCGAGTCCTCGATGGTGCCCGACACGGTGCAGTTGATCGTGGAGGTCTTGGGCTTGTGCTCCAGCGCGCCGGCGTTGGAGGTGATGCGCCCGGCGGGGATCGCGCCGCGGCGCAGCGCCCACAGGAAGCGCTCGTACCAGTGGGCGCGCTTGGCTTCGTCCTCCACCTCGGCCAGGGCGCGGGCGACGCGCTGCCAGGTGTGGTCGATCGTCTCGTCCACCGGCTCGCCCTGCTTGGATTTCAACCGGTACTTCTTGTCCCAGATGTCCCAGGAGGCCGGCTGCAGCGGGATCTCGACCGCGCCGCGCGCGACCTGTTCCAGACGTACCGTATTCATCGTTTTTTCCGTCTCCCGATTGCGGGCCTCTGGGGGCCGTTTCTCGTTCTTCATGACGCGCATCCGCAGCGAGGTCGGACCGGATGTCGCGGTCGCCGCCAAGCCGGCCGGCTTGCGCAGGAACGACGACGACGCCGGTGGCGGGGCGATCCGGGCCCGGTCCGGGGGCTGTCGGCACGCCCGGTCCGTTCACCCAAACCCTGGTATTCGCCTCGCGCTCAACCACAACATCTTGTGCCCGATAGCAGCTTCAACCCTACGCCCGCGTTTGCGTGATGTAAAGCAATTTTCAGTAACGACCGGCACGGGCAACGCGCGGCGTGGACGTTCATGAAACCCCGGCAAAACCGCGGTGGCGCACGCCGGCCACAGCCCGCGACGCGCGGCCGGAACGATACGGCGGCTGAACCGGCCGGACACTGCCGGCGGCCGGCCGGAACCCTGCGGCGGCGCCACGGTCCCATCCGCCCGCTGCGCCCTGCGTCGCCGTCGATGGCGGCGTGGCGGATACTGCGCGCAGTCCCTCGTACCTGGAGGCCCGATGCATCCGAAGAAACTCCCCGTCCTCGCCGTGTCGCTGGCCATCGCACTGGCCGGCTTCGCCGCCGGCACCGCCTGGCGCGGCACCGCGCCCTCGCTCGGCGACCACCTGATCGCGCCGGCCGGCGCGGCGTTGCCGGCGGCGGTCGACGGCCAGGCGGTGCCGTCGCTGGCACCGATGCTCGAGCGCGTGACGCCGGCGGTGGTCAACATCAACACCAAGACGCGCGTGCGCGTGCGGCGCGATCCGTTCTTCGAGCATTTCTTCGGCCTGCCCAACATGCCGCGCGAGCGCGTGCAGCAGTCGCTGGGCTCGGGCGTGATCGTGGATGCCGCCAAGGGCTACGTGCTGACCAACAACCACGTGGTGGAAGGCGCGGACGACGTGTCGGTCACGCTGGCCGACGGCCGCACGCTGACCGGCACCCTGATCGGCACCGACCCGGACACCGACATCGCGGTGCTGCAGATCCCGGCCGAGCGCCTGGCGGCGCTGCCGCTGGCCGACAGCACGGCCCTGCGCGTGGGCGATTTCGTCGTGGCGGTGGGCAATCCGTTCGGCCTCGGCCAGACCGTCACCTCCGGCATCGTCTCGGCGCTCGGGCGCACCGGCCTCGGCGGCCGCGGCTACCAGAACTTCATCCAGACCGATGCCTCGATCAACCCGGGCAACTCCGGCGGCCCGCTGGTGGACCTGCGCGGCAACCTGATCGGCATCAACTCGATGATCTTCTCGCCGTCGGGCGGCAACGTCGGCATCGGCTTCGCGATCCCGGCGGACCTGGTGGCGCAGGTGATGGGCCAGCTGGTGCAGTTCGGCACGGTCAAGCGCGGCGCGCTCGGCGTGGAGGCACAGGACATCACGCCGGAGCTGGCGCGCCTGCTGAACCTGGGCGAGGCCCGCGGTGCGGTGGTGGCGCGCGTGCGCGCCGGCTCGCCGGCCAGCCGCGCCGGCCTGGCCGCCGGCGACACCATCCTCTCGCTGGACGGCAAGTCGGTGCGCAGCGCACAGGAACTGCACAACCTGGAAGGCCTGACGCCGACCGGTGCCAAGGTGGCGCTGGGCGTGCTGCGCGACGGCAAGCCGCTGACGCTGACCACCACGCTGGAAGCGCCGACGGTGCGCAGCGTGAAGGGCGAGAGCCTGGACCCGCGCCTGGCCGGCGCGCAGATCGCCGACCAGGCCGACAGCCAGCGCCAGGCGCTGGGCGGCGTGGCGGTGACGCGCGTGGCCGAGGGCAGCCGCGCCTACGCCAGCGGCTTGCGCAGCGGCGACCTGATCGCCGCGGTCAACCAGCGCGACATCGGCGGCGTGGACGACCTGGAGCAGGTCCTGCAGCGCCGTTCGCGCCAGCTGCTGCTGACGGTGGTGCGCGGGCAGAACGCGTTCTTCCTGCTGGTGGAGTAGCGGCCACGCGACCGCGCGCAGCGGCCGTAAAGCCGCCCAGCGCGCGGTCGCCGCCGTTCAGGGCGGCGATGCGGGCGAGGCGGTGGCGCGCGTGGTAAGGTGCGCGCGTTTTTAATGGACTCTTTACGTCGATGCCAGCACGCCACGTCCTGATCGCCGCCCTGCTGTTCCTCGCCGGCGGCGCCTACGCCGCCGATCCCGCGCCGACGGCGCCCAAGCCGGCACCCGCTGCCACGCCGGCCAAGCCCGCCGTGGCGACACCGGCTGCGGCCAAGCCCGCTGCCGCCAAACCGGCGGCCGCCAAGCCGGCGTCGAAGCCGGCCGCGAAGAAGGCCGGGCCGCCGCCGAAGGCCACGCTGATCTGGCGCGGCGACCATGCCACCGGTCGCGGCCTGGTCGCCGACATCGCCGCGCTCTACGAGAAGGAACACAAGGTCCGCATCACGCTGCAGCCGTTCAGCACGATCTCGGGCCTGGACGCGGTGGCCGCCGGCAGCGCGGACCTGGCCGGCAGCGCGCGCCTCAAGCACGACGGACGCGAGGAGGAGAAGAACCTCAACTTCATCCCGCAGGCGTTCGACGCGATCGTCCCGATCACGCACCCGAGCAACCCGGTCAACAACCTGACGCTGCGCCAGCTGCGCCAGATTTATCTCGGCCGCGTCCAGAACTGGAAGGAGGTCGGCGGCAAGGACGCGCCGATCAATGTCTATTCGGTGGCCGCGCCGATGGACGGCGTGGAATACAGCCTGCGCTACCTGCTGTACCGCAAGGGCGAGCAGCGCATCTACGCGCCGCGCCAGTACCTCAACGTGACGGTGCTGGAGGAAGGCGTCACGCTCGACCCCAACGGCCTGGGCCTGACCTCGCTGTCGGGCGTGTACGCGCGCAAGGACCTCAAGATGCTGTCGGTGTCGGGTATCCCGGCCTCGACCGACTCGATCGCCAACGGCACCTACCCGCTCTACATGACGCTGTACCTGGTCACCCGCTACGAGGACCCCAAGCGCGAGCTGGTCGATCCGTTCGTAGCGTTCCTGGCCACGCCCGAGGCCAAGGCGGCGATGCGCCGCCACCAGCTGCTGCCGTACGCCGACGCGGCCGGCCTGGCCGCGCGCGAGCCCGAGCGCTTGGCGGCGATCGACGACGAGCTCAAGCGCGACGCCGCGCTGGAAGCGGCGGCACCGGCGGCGGTCGCCACGAGCGCGCCGGTCTCGACCACGCCGACCGGCGCACCGCAGGCGACGCTGGCCTCGAAGGTGGCCACGGCGCCGGGCGCCGAGTCCACGCAGGAGGCGCGCGTGCGTGCCGAGGAAGCCGCTGCCAAGAAGGCCAAGGAGAAAACCGGCGGCAAGTGACGCCGACGGCGGCGAGACAGGCATCCGCGACGTGGACATCCGCGCGATCACGCTGGACCTGGACGACACCCTGTGGCCGATCGCGCCGGTCATGGCGCGCGTGGAGCAGCGGGTGGATGCCTGGCTGCACGCACACTGCCCCGCCGTGGCCGCGGCCTGGCCGATCGAGGCGATGCGCCAGCTGCGCGAAGAGGTCACGCGCGAGCATCCGCAGTACGCGCACGACTACACCATCCAGCGCAAGCTGACCCTGCGGCGCGCGTTTGCGCCGTTCGGCCTCGGCGAGGACTGGGTGGAGGCGGCCTATGCGATCTACCAGGACGAGCGCAACCGCGTGGACTGCTACGCCGATACCGAGTCCGCGCTGGCGCGGCTAGCGCGGCAGCTGCCGCTGGCGTCGCTGTCCAACGGCAACGCGGACCTGGCGCGCATCGGCCTGCACCGGCATTTCCGCTTCAGCGTGACCGCGCGCGAGGTCGGCGTCGCCAAGCCCGACCCGGCGATCTTCCTGCACGCCTGCGAACGGCTGGGCCTGTCGCCGAACCAGGTGCTGCACGTGGGCGACGATCCGGCGCTGGACGTGGCCGGCGCGCGTGCCGTCGGCATGCACGCGGCCTGGATCAACCGCGACCGCCTCGCCTGGCACGATGCCGATGCACCGGACCTCGATTTCCCCGACCTGGACGCGCTCGCCGGCTGGATCGAAGCGCAGCGGCCCGCGTCCTGACTCAACCCGTTTCCTGACGAGACACCGCCGATGACTGCCTGGATTGCTCCCGCTGCGGCGCCCCAGCCGATCCCGCTGATCGCCGTGGATGGCGCGGCGCTGCCCGCCCTGCTCGACCGCCTCGGTGCCGAGGTGCGGCGCTGGTGCGAGGGCAACGCCTTCGCCGCGCAGCCGGGCCAGTTCCTCGGCCTGCCGGGGACCGACGGCGCCGTCACGGCCGTGCTGGCCGGCTGCCGGCCGACCGACGGCCTGTACGCGCTGGCCTCGCTGCCGCCGCGGCTGCCGGCCGGCGACTACGCGCTGGACCCGCGCGGCATCGACCTGGACGGCGACGCGGTGGCGCTCGGCTGGGCACTGGGTGCCTACCGCTTCACGCGCTACCGCAGCGCGCCGCGCGCGCCGGCGCGGCTGGTGGTCGACGCGGCCACGCAGGCGCGCGTCGCGCCGTTCGTCGCCGCGGCGACCCAGGTGCGCGACCTGATCAACACGCCGACCGAGCACATGGGCCCGGCCGACCTGACCGCGGCGGTGCGCGACCTCGCCGGCCGCCACGGCGGCCGCTACCAGGAATGGGTCGGCGAGGACCTGCTGGCCAACAACTTCCCGACCATCCACGCCGTCGGCCGTGCCGCCGCGCCGGGCCGCGAGCCGCGCCTGGCGATGCTCACGCACGGACCGGCCGATGCGCCGCACCTGGTGCTGGTCGGCAAGGGCGTGTGCTTCGACACCGGCGGCCTGGACCTCAAGCCCGCCGACGGCATGCGCTGGATGAAGAAGGACATGGGCGGCGCCGCGCACGCGATCGCGCTGGCCGGCCTGGTCCTCGACCAGCGCCTGCCGGTGCGCCTGACGCTGCTGGTGCCGGCGGTGGAGAACGCGGTGTCCGGCAATGCGTTCCGGCCGGGCGAGGTCATCACGACGCGCGCGGGCCTCAGCGTCGAGATCGACAACACCGACGCCGAGGGGCGCCTGGTGCTATGCGACGCGCTGGCCCTGGCGGCCGAGCAAAAACCCGACCTGGTGCTGGACTTCGCCACGCTGACCGGCGCGGCCCGCATCGCGCTGGGCCCGGACCTGCCGGTGCTGTTCGCCAACCGCGAGGACATCGCCGCCGGCCTGCTCGAGGCGGCGCAGGCGACGCAGGACCCGCTGTGGCGCCTGCCGCTGTGGCGGCCGTACCTGACGATGCTCGACTCGCACATCGCGGACCTGGCCAATGCCGGTCCCTCGCGCCATGCCGGCGCGATCACCGCGGCGCTGTACCTGGAGCGCTTCGTGCCCGAAACACTGCCGTGGTGCCACCTGGACGTGTATTCGTGGAACGACGGCGACAAGCCCGGCCGCCCGCGTGGCGGCGAGGCACAGGGCCTGCGCGCGTACTTCGCGTTCCTGCGCCGGCGCTACGCCGGCTGAGCGGCCGCGACGGCGGCATGCACTGCCGCCGCCCCGCCTCGATCAGGGCTCGAAGCCGTCGGCGAAGATCGCCTCGCCGTCCAGGTGCACGACCGCACGACGGCGCTGGAAGTCGCCGTCCATGCCGTTCAGCAGCAGCTTGGCGCCGTCGCGCGTCATCGCGTTGACGACGAGGTCACCGAAGCCGCTGCCGTAGTCGATGCCGCGGTCGGCGAGGAAATCCACGACGTCCTCGATACCGCCGTCGGCCTGCCAGACGAAGCCGCGGTTGGACGGCCCGAACAGCGGGTCGATCGTGTAGTACGAGCCGACGATGAGTGTGCCGTCCTGGTTGGTGTCGAAGGCGTAGTACTTGGCATCGGGCAGCGCGCCGGCGACGGTGCCGAGGTAGGTCACGCCGGTCGCCGCGGTCCAGCGCCAGGCCTGCGGCGAGCCGCTGGCACCGTCGATGCCGGCGCCGACGATCACCGAGCAGTCGCTGTTGCAGGCGATCGCCTGCCCGACGCGGCTGCCGTCGGCGTCGAGGATCAGCTGCGCGGTGGTCCCGTCCCAACGCGTGCCGTAGCGGGTGCCGCCGGTGGCCTCGAAGACGAAGCCGGCCGCGTGCAGCGCGCCGGGAGAGACCGCCCAGGCCTGGCCGCCGGCATGCCCGGCCGGCACGTCCAGCGGCACCTGGCCGCCGGCTTCGGTCCAGGTCCACGGCTGCAGCGCCACGAAGCCGCCGGGCGGCGGCGGCTCGGCCGGGTAGGCGGCGCCGGCCAGCGCGCTGCCGTCGTCGGCGAGGCCGAACGGCGTGGCGTCGCCCAGCACCAGGCCGCCGATGCGCCGCCATGCGGTGCCGCTCCAGATCGCCGGGGCGGCCTCCGGCACGTCCGAGCCCTGGGTCCAGAAATAATGCGAAGCGACGATCGTCGCGCCGTCGGCCGAGATCAGCGGGATCACGTTCTCCAGCGTGAAGGTGTCGCCGCCGAGGTTCTCCGGCGCCTGCCCCGGCCGCCAGCGCAGCACCTGTCCCACCGGCCACAGCGTGCCGACCACGGTGCCGTCGGCGGCGATGTTGGAGACGCCGGCGGTGCCGCCCTCCGGCGGCAGCGGCAGTTCCTCGATGCGGGCCGCCGCGGCCAGGAGCGGCAGGCAGGCCAGGCCGAGGCCGATCAGGACACGGCGGGCGAGAACGAAACGGCACGGCTTCATCAGCGCAGGCTCCTAGGCCAGGACGGGACGCCGGCCGGACGTGCCGGCGCGGCGTCCCGACAGTCTTGCGCTGCCGTCGCCGCGAGGCATTCCATCGGTGCTCCATTCGCGAAACAGGCGTGCTCGCAGGCAATGGGATACATCGCGGCCCCCGCGATGACACGACGGCGTGAATGGTCCGCGAATCCTTTTAATGCGCCCTCGACTCTATAAAGTTTCTGCCAAACCTATAGAAGCTTGTGGTTTTTATAAGGTTTCAGCTGTAGGCTTCTTGAGAGGCGTCGTCTTCATGAGAGCCAACCAGACCAGAGCGGCTTCGCATGCGCCGAGATCAGATCGCCCCTGACCGTCAAAAGTACCTCGTGCCCGCTACCGGTTATCCGCACGCGCACGCACTGGTCGCACCGCCTACTCCGCGCGGCCTTCCCCATGGCGCTCTGCACCAGGCTGCGTTCGCGCGAGCCCACGCGGCCTTGGGCCGCATGCAAGGCGCGATGGCGCACATCCCGAATGCGGACATGGTGACCCGCACGCTCGCCCGGCGGGAAGCGGTCTCTAGTTCGCAGATCGAGGGCACCAAGGCGAGCCTGCCGGAACTGCTCACGTACGAGGCAACGCAAGGCATCGGCGGCATGACTCCGGACGTCAAGGTGACGGAGCGCTATGTGATCGCGCTGCAGCACGGACTGGCACGCATCCGTGCAGAAGGCCGCGCGGCGCTGGATCTTCGCCTGATCCACGAACTGCATGAGCGACTGATGCAGGACGATGCCGCTCACTTTCCGGTCGGCGCCTATCGAACCGAGCAAGTCTGGATCGGCCCCACCCTCAGGATCGAGGACGCGACCTTCGTGCCCGCGCCGCCGGAGCAGGTGCCCGGATGCATGGAGGAAATGGCCACCAGCATCCTGCAATACGCATCGCGAGAGGACGAACAAGGTGAGCTGACGCTCGTGGCGCAGATCGCGATCGCCCACGCCCAGTTCGAAACCATCCATCCTTATCACGACGGCAACGGCCGGACCGGCCGGTTGCTGCTGCCGCTGCTGCTGGCCTCGGAAGGCTACCCACCGCTCTATCTATCCGGCGCCCTGCTTCGCGCCAAACCCGCCTACTACGCATCACTCGCCCAGGTGCAGTTGCGCGGCAACTGGGCTCCCTGGCTCCAGCTGCTGACCGAGGCGATGGTGGAATCGTGCAACGAGTCGATCTCGATCGCACAGGATCTGGTCGCGATCGCCGAGCGCTGGGAGCAACAACTCTCCCACTACCGCGCGCACTCCGCCACACGTCGCCTGCCGCGATTTCTGCTCGGCCATCCCGTGCTCTCGGTGCAGCAGGCGGTCGAAGGACTGGGTGTGTCGCAACCGGCCGCCAACACGGCGCTCAACAACCTGCTCGCAGCGGGCATCGTCAGTCTCGTCAACGAGCGCCAATGGGGGCGCGTATTCCAGGCGACCGACATCCTCCGCCGTCTGGACACACCGCCCGGCTGAAACCGGCGACACCTTTTCGAACGACGCGGATTTCGGCCGCTGCGGGCACGCCACGGACGCCTGCCGATACGGCAGCTTACCCGCGCCCTCAACCGATCGGCGAGGCGCCGCTGCCGGCGACCGGCGGCGGCGGGACGCGCAGCCCGTCGGGGACCGGCCGCTGGCCGGCCAGGTCCAGCGCCTGGCGCAGCGCCGCGGCCCAGGCCTCGCCCTGGCCGAGCGCATGGAACAGGCGCAGCTGCACCAGCGCGCAGTCGAAATCACGGGCCGCCCATGGCGCGACGCGGCCGGCAACGGCGCGCGCGCCGTCCAGGTCGCCCTGGTCGAGCAGGTACGGCACGTAGCTGGCGGCGACCAGGGCCAGGTCCGCCGGTACGCCGCCGCGCTCGGCCAGTTGCAGGGCGGCACGGAACTCCGCGGCGGCGGCCGCGTCGCCTTGCGCCTGCCGCCATTCGGCGCGCGCGAGCCGGCCGGGCACCTGGCCCGGCATCGGTTCGGCCGGCGCGGGCGGCGCGCCGGTACGGTCGAACACGGCCGCGGCGCGGTCGCCGTGCCCGGCCGCCAGCAGGGCGCGCTGCGCGATCAGCGCGACGAAGTCGCGCTCGCCGTCGGCACCGCTGGCCGGCCAGGTGGCCAGCGCGCGCTCGGCCAGGCGCGCGGCACTGTCCCAGCGCCCGGCCTGCAGGGCAAGGTCGGCCTGCAACGCCAGCGCGCGCGTGGCCAGCACCGGGTTGACCGCACGGTCGATCAGCGGATCGGCCAGCAGCCGCTCGGCCCCGCGCAGGTCGCCGGCGGCGAGCAGTACCTGGGCGCGGTTGAGCGTGATGTCGATGAGCTGGCCCGGATCGGTCATGCGCTCGCGCACCGCCCAGCCCTGGTCGGCGGCGGCACGTGCCTCGGCGTACTGCAGCAGCGCCAGGCGCGCCTGCACCAGGCCGGTCACGGCGATCTGCCACTCGTGCAGCGCGCCCAGCGCCTGCAGGTGCTCGGTGGCGGTGGCCAGGTACTCCAGCGCGGCGGCCGGCCGGCCGCGATACAGCTCGAGCATGCCGAGGTTGGCGTCGATGCGGGCCATGCCGAAGCTGTCGCCGGCGGCGGCCAGGTGCACGCGCGCCTCACCCATCGCCGCCAGCGCATCGGCATAGCGGTGCGCCGGGATCAGCGAGCTGCCGCGGCCCGACAGCGCCTGGCCGCGCTCGAGCACGGCGCCTTCGGCCGGCAGCGCCGCGAGCGCGGCGTCGTAGTCGGTCAGCGCGGCGGCGAAATCGCCGCGGCGGGCCCGCGAGCCGGCACGGGTGATCAGCACGCGCGTGCGCAGCAGCGCATCGCTGCCCGGCGCGAGTTCCGCGAGCACGGCGGTGAGGCCGCTGTCGACTTCGTCGAGCTTGCCTTCGCGGTAGTCCACCTGGGCCAGCCGGTAGCGCAGCTCCAGCGGCGTGCGCGCCAGCGCGGCCGACTGGCTGAGGATCTCGCGGGCCATCGCGTTCTGGTTGGCCAGCAGGGCGGCGCGGGCGCGCCGCCAGGCCTCCTGCGCGCTGTCGTCGCCGGTGGCGTCGGCCGGCGGCGCGTGGCCGAGCGCGGCCAGCAGCGTATCGGCGGCGGCGCGCGCGGCGGCGACGGCATCCTCGCGCTGGCCCTCGGCCGAGACGACCGCACCGTCGGCTGCCTCGGCGCTCAGCACGAAGCGCCAGCCGGTCTCGGTGCGGCTGGCGGTGCCGCGCACGATCCAGCGGATGCCGAACGCACGCTGCAGCGCCTGTGCCTGCGCCTTGCGATCGTCACCGGCCGCCTGCAGCACGGCCAGCACGCTCTCGCTGGTCGGCACCGCCAGGCCGCCGTTGCGCAGGCGGTCGGCCACCAGGTCCATGCCACCCAGCCGCACCCAGCCCTCGCTGGAGCGGCCGCCGGCGTCCAGCGGCAGCACCAGCGCGGTGGCGGCACCGGCGACGGCCGGCAGCGGCTCCGACGCCATGCGGGCACGCCAGAGCAGGGCCGCGCCGGCCAGCACCACGGCGAGGAGGGCCAGCACCAGCCAGCGGCCGCGGTGCCGCTGGCGCAGCGGGGCGACGGCGCCGGCCGGCCGGTCCGCCGGGGTCGGTGCGGCGGCGGCGGGCACCGCCTCCGGCGGCGCGGCGGCCGGTACGGGTTCGGGCCGGCCGGCGTCGCCGATCTCGGTGTCGGCGACCCAGCGGTAGCCGAAGCCCTGGATCGTGCGGATCGCCTGCTGGGCGACGCCGTCGTCGTCGACCGCGCGGCGCGCGCGCACGACGATCTGGCCGAGCTGCACGTCGGAGACGTCCACGCGCCCCCAGACGGCCGCGACCAGCTCGTCGCGCCCGACCGCGCGGTCGCGGTGCTCGATCAGGTAGGCCAGGCAGTCGAAGACGCGCCGTGGCGCGACCACGGCCGCGTCGCCGCGCCACAGCTCGCGCGAGGCCGGCGCCAGCCGGAAGTCGCCGAATCGGTATTCGATGGGTCGCATCACGCTAACTTAGCGCGTGACCCCGCCGCACGCGAGATCGCCGCGCAGCGGCCGGGACTTTCGTCCCGGGCCGGTGCCCCCGCCGATGCCGTAGCATCGGCGGTTTCCATCGGATGCCGGGACCTGCCCATGCCGTTGCGTCGACCGCTGATTCTCGCCCTCTCCTGCGCCATCGCCACCCTCGCCTTCGCCGCGGAAAAGAAGAAGGACGAACCGAAGTGGGATGTCGACGCGGCCCACGGGCCGGTCAAGACCGTACGCTTCACCGTCGAGGAAGGCACCTGGCTGGACCTGGACGTCAGCCCCGACGGCCGGACGATCGCCTTCAGCCTGCTCGGCGACCTCTACCTGCTGCCGATCGACGGCGGCACCGCGCGGCGCCTGACCACCGGCCCGGCCTGGGACGTGCAGCCGCGCTTCTCGCCGGACGGCCGCGAACTGGCCTACACCTCCGACCGCGGCGGCGGCAACAACCTCTGGCGCATGCCGGTGGGCGGCGGCACGCCGACCCAGGTCACCAAGGAGGACTTCCGCCTGCTCAACAACCCAGCCTGGACGCCGGACGGCGAGTACCTGGTCGGCCGCAAGCACTTCACCGGCCAGCGCTCGCTCGGCGCCGGCGAGCTGTGGCTGTACCACAAGACCGGCGGCGCCGGCCTGCAGTTGACCAAGCAGAAGAACGACCAGCAGGACCTCGGCGAACCGGCCGTCAGCCGCGACGGGCGCTACGTGTACTACTCCGAGGACGTCACCCAGGGTCCGTTCTTCCAGTACAACAAGAACCCGCACGACACGATCTACGCGATCAAGCGGCTGGATCGCCAGACCGGCGAGACCGAGACGATCGTCGACAGCGCCGGCGGCGCGGTGCGCCCGCAGCCCTCGCCGGACGGCAAGACGCTGGCCTTCGTCAAGCGCGTGCGCGAGAAGAGCGTGCTGTACGTGCAGGACCTGACCAGCGGCGAGGCGCGCCCGCTGTGGGACGGCCTCTCGCACGACCTGCAGGAGGCGTGGGCGATCTTCGGGCCGTACGCCAACTACGCCTGGACGCCCGACTCCAAGCAGCTGGTGATCTGGGCCAAGGGCAAACTCTGGCGCGTGGACGCCGCCAGCGGCACGCCGGCGCCGATCGCCTTCAAGGCCGAGGTCGAGCAGCGCCTGGCCGCGCCGCTGCGTTTCGAGCAGACGATCGAGGCGGGCAGCTTCCAGCCGAAGATGATCCGCGACGTGGCCACCAGCCCGGACGGCAGGACCGTGGTCTTCCACGCGCTCGGCCACCTGTGGACGCGCGCGCTGCCGAGCGGCGCGCCCCAGCGCCTGACCCAGGACGCGGCGGCGTTCGAGTACCAGCCGAGCTTCAGCGCCGACGGCCGCAAGCTGCTCTACACCACCTGGAGCGACGCCGACCAGGGCGCGATCGTCGAGCGTGACCTGGCCAGCGGCCAGACGCGCCGGCTGACCACTGCGCCGGGCTTCTTCTACGGCCCGAGGTACTCGCGCGACGGCGCGCGCGTCGTCTACGCCAAGACCTCGGGCTCTTCGCTGACCGGCAACCTCAACTCCGGCGAAGGCGGCATCTACGTGATGCCGGCGGCCGGCGGCGAGGCGCGCCGCATCGCCAGGAACGGCGGCGACCCGCAGTTCACGGCCGACGGCACGCGCGTGCTCTACCTGACCGGCGGCGGCCTCAAGAAGAAGCTGCAGAGCATCGGCATCGACGGCAGCGAGCCGCGCGACGTGTTCGACCTCAAGTACGTGGACTTCGTCAGCGTCAGCCCGGACGGACGCTGGGTGGCGTTCACCGAGCTGTTCAACGCCTACGTGGCACCGCTGCCGCAGACCGGCGGCAGCATCGAGCTCAACAAGGACACCAAGGCGATCCCGGTGACCGCGGTCAGCAAGGACGTCGGCTCGTACCTGCACTGGTCGGCCGACTCGGCCTCGCTGCACTGGATGGTCGGGCGCACCTACCACTCGCGCACGCTCAAGGACAGCTTCGCCTTCGTGCCCGGCGCGCCGAAGGAACTGCCCAAGCCCGGCAGCGATGCCGGCGTCGACATCGGCCTGGCCGCGCCGATCGACCGGCCCACCGACGTGTTCGCGTTCACCGGCGCGCGCATCATCACGATGCGCGACGCCGAGCACGCGCAGGAGGTCATCGAGGACGGCGTGCTGGTGGTCGAGGGCGATACGATCACCGCGATCGGCGCGGCCGGCCGCGTGGCCGTTCCCGCCGGCGCGCGCGTGATCGACGTGGCCGGCAAGACGATCGTCCCCGGCTACGTGGATGTCCACGCGCACGTGAACCACTTCACCAGCGGCGTGGTGCCGCAGCAGAACTGGGCCTACTACACCAACCTGGCGTTCGGCATCACGACCACGCACGACCCGTCGGCGACCACCGAGACGGTGTTCTCGCAGTCCGAGCTGGTCAAGGCCGGCCTGATGGTGGGCCCGCGCATCTACTCCACCGGCACGATCCTCTACGGCGCCGACGGCGACTTCAAGGCGGTGGTCAATTCGATCGACGATGCGCGCGCGCACCTGCGCCGCATGAAGGCCAACGGCGCCTTCAGCGTCAAGAGCTACAACCAGCCGCGCCGCGACCAGCGCCAGCAGATCAACCAGGCCGCGCGCGAGTTGGGCATGCTGGTGGTGGAGGAAGGCGGCTCCACCTTCAACCACAACATGACGATGGTCCTGGACGGCGTCACCAGCGTCGAGCACAACCTGCCGGTCGCGCCGCTCTACGCCGACGTCATCAACCTGTGGAAGGAGACCGACGTGCGCAACACGCCGACCCTGGTCGTCAGCTACGGCGGCCTGAGCGGCGAGTACTGGTGGTACGCGCGCGACAACGTCTGGGAGGACAAGAAGCTCAACCGCTTCTTCCCGCGCGAGACGCTCGACGCCCGCTCGATCCGCCGCGAGACCGCGCCGGACTGGGACTACTACCATGTGGAAGTGGCCAAGGCCGCCAAGGCGCTGCGTGATGCCGGCGTCAAGATCACCGTCGGCGGCCACGGCCAGCTGCAGGGCCTGTCGGCCAACTGGGAGACCTGGTCGCTGACGCAGGGCGGCTTCACGCCGTTCGAGGCGCTGCGCGCGGCGACGATCGACGGTGCCGACCTGATCGGCCTGTCCAAGCAGATCGGCTCGCTGGAGGCGGGCAAGCGCGCGGACTTCGTGGTGCTCAACACCAATCCCTTGGAGGACATCCGCGCGACGATCGACACCCGCTACGTCGCCGTCAACGGCCGCGTGTTCGACGTCGATGCCGACATGGCCGAGGTCGGCGGCAAGAACCGCCCGGCGCCGACGTTCTACTGGCAGCGCCATCGCGAAGGCCGCACGTTCGGCATCGAGTACGGCCCGACCGCGCCGTGCCATTGCCCGAAGTCCGGCGTGCCGCACACGCACTGACACGACGGCCCCGCCGGCCAGCGGCGGGGCCTCGATGCCTGCGAGGTTCCGATCGGGTCCGGGGCGAGGCGGCAATGCCGCCCCGCCCTTGCCGCACCGCGCCTACTTGGCGTTGATCGCGAAGCGTCCGGGTCCCATCAGCATCACGGCGATCGCGCTGAACAGGAACATGCCCTGCAGCTCCAGCGCCCAGCCGCCGGTCGCGTTGAGCGCGAGCAGTTCGCCGGTATGCACCAGCGCGATCGCGACGAGCATGTTGATCGCGATGATCGCAGCACCGATCCGCGCGTAGAAACCGGTGATCAGCATCAGTGGCGCGAGAACCTCGCCGATGTAGACACCGTAGGCGAAGAAGGCCGGCAGGCCGGCCGCCTGCACCATCTGCGCGACGAAGCCGACACCGCCGGTCAGCTTGCTGATGCCGTGCAGCAGCACGAGAAGACCCAGGACCACACGCAAGACGAGCTTGCCCAACGAATCGGCTTGGTTCATGAGACGCTCCGGACGGGTGAAAGGAACGGGATCGACACCACCGGCAGGCCGGGGATCACCGGCCGCACCGGCGCCCCTCGCACAGGGCGAACCCCCGGGCCGTCACCACCTCGGCGCCCCCGGCCGCCCCTGCGCGCTCGACGCGCTGCGATCATGCACCTTCGCGCGCGCGGCGCAAAATGCCGCTGCGCATCCGCGGCGGCAGCGGCACGGCGCCGGCGGACGCGGCACCGGCTTCGCCCCTGCACAGATCGGCAGGCTGTGGTCTGATAGCGCGACCGACTCGCGAGGACCCTCAATGACCCCACGCACCTCCCGACGTGTTTCGCCCGCGGCACGCACAGCCGCCGCGCTGGCGGCCGTGGCCTGCCTCGCGACCACGGCTGCGGCCGCCGACCGCCTCATCGAGGACGGCTTGTCGAAGCTGCGCGAGATGAGCGAGAAGGTCGATGCGGTGAACCGCGATTTCGACGCGGTCCGCGGCTGCGTGCTGATCCGATCGAGCGACCCGGCGATCGGCCGCGAGGCGATCCGCCTGGTCGCGACGCCCGCCGGCGGCGCGCCGGTGGCGCTGCCGATCGACGACCAGGGCTGCGTGACGCTGCCACCGGCCCTGGCCGGCGCCGACGCGGCGACGCCGCTGACGATCAACGTACCCAAGGGCAAGGCCACGCTCGGGGTCACCTTCACCGTCAAGCCGCCGACCACGCGCGAACTGGACTATGCCGGCCTGCAGGCCGGTGCGCTGCAACTGAACGCCGCGATCCGCCGCGAGGCCGGCGTCATGCGTTTCATGGCGCCGAAGATCAAGGGCGTGCTGCTGCTGTGGAAGGCACCCGATCCGGCGGAGCCGGCCGTGCACATCCAGGCCGCCGCCGGCGAGCGGCGCCTGGCCTCGATACCGGCCAGCGCATACCGGCGCGAGAACGTGACGCTGACCGACATCCCGCCCGGCGCGCGCGTGCTCGAGATCGAGCTCGACGACAAACTGGTCAAGGCCAACCCGAAGGTCACGCTCGACGCCTTGCCCGATATCGTGATGCCGCTGCCGTAGCGCAGAACCTGCGCGACGCCCGGCGCAGCGGGCATCCGGAAGAACCCGATCGCGAACGGCACCGCGTCGACGCGACGCCTGTGTTTCGCCCATCGCCGCGCTGCGACGCCGCACGCACGGCCGACGCGCGACAGCGCGCACCTCGCCTTCATGCCAAGATAGTTGCCGCACAGCGCGCGCCGACCCGGGTGCCAAGGCCGATGAAGGAGAAGATGACCACCCCATCCTACCGCTTCGGCACCTGCAGCCTGCGTGTGGCCGCGCGCGAGTTTCGCCGGGACGGCGTGCGGATCGACCTGTCGCCCCGGATCTTCGACTGCCTGACCTACCTGATCCAGCACCGCGACCGCGCCATCGGCCGCGACGAACTGCTGGCCGCCGTATGGGGCAAGGCCGACATCGGCGAGGCCGTGCTGGTCAAGACGATCCTCGCGGTCAGGCGCGCGATCGGTGATACCGCCGAAGCCCAGATGTTCGTCAGGACGATTCCGAGATTCGGCTATCACTGGGTGGGGCCGGTGGAGGTACTGCGCGACGGCGAGGATCCGCCGCGCACCGACCCGTCGCGGCAACGTCGACAACGGGTGGGCCGGGCCGTCGCAATGGCCGTGCTGCTGACGATCATGGCCGTGGCCGGCGTGTCCTGGATCCGCCATCGGGTACCGCCCGGGGCGGAGACGGCACCGGCTTCCGGCGACATGTCGGCGGTCGTCGTCCTGCCTGTGGACGTGGACGGCCAGGGCGACGACGCCTGGCTGCGGCTGGGCCTGATGGATCTGCTGTCCAACCGCCTGCGCGACGGTGGTCTGACCGTCGCTCCCAGCGACAGTGTCGTGCGGCTGCTGGGCGCCAACGGCAGTGCCGCCCTCGACAGCGAGAAACTGCTGGCAGCGACGGGTGGCGGCATCACGGTCCGGTCGGTGGCACGCCGTGATGCCGACGGCTGGCTGCTGCGCGCGTCCTGGCAGGTCCAGGATGGCACTGAGCGCGCGGTCGAGGCACGCGCCGCGGATGCGATCACGGCAGGCCGCCGGATCGCCGACCTGTTGCTGGACCTGCAGGGCACCGCGGTGCCGCGGGACGCCCTGGCCGATCGCGAGGTACCGCTGGACGAACTGCTCCAGCGCCTGGAGGCGGCCCGGCTAACCGACGACCTGGAGCAGGCGCGGGAGTTGCTGGCACAGGCGACGCCGGCGCTGCGCGGCTCGCCGGAGATCCGCATGCGCCAGGCGCAGATCGACATCCGCGCCGGCCGGTTCGACGACGCGGTCACGACGCTGACCGCCGTGCTGGCCGAACTGCCCGCGGAAACCCGCCTGAACCTGCGGGTGCAGGCGCTGAACCTGCTCGGCATCGCCACGCAGCGCGTCGGCGAGCTGGACGCCTCGGTCATGTGGTTCAGCCAGGCGGTCACGATGCTGCAGTCCCATCCCAATCCGATCCTGCTGGCGCGCGTACTGACCGGGCGCGGCGGAAGCCTGGCACTGCTGCGGCGCCAGGCCGAAGCCGCGGAGGACTTCGCTCGCGCGCGCGTCCACTTCCGCCTGGCGGGCGATCTCCTGTCGATCGCCTGGATCGAAGCCAACGAAGGCACGCTGAACATGGATCGCGGACGCCTCGACAGTGCGGTGCCGCAGCTGGAGCAGGCGGCATCGGCCTTCCGCCGCGCCGGCTTCCTCAACGAGGAAATCAGCACGAGCGCCAACTTGACCCAGACCCAGCTGATGCGCATGAAGCCGGTCGAGGCGCTGGCGGCCAGCACTGCGGCGCTGCGCCCGGGCCGCAGTCTCAACGACGGCGGCGTCCTGGCGCATTTCAATCTCTGGCGCCTGCACGCGCTGACGGCGACCGGGCAGCTGACCGAGGCGCGCCTGCTGGCCAACCGGCTGATCGAGATACGGGAAGGCCCCGAAGCGGCGCTGTTCCGGTCGGTGGGACGCAGCCAGTTGGGCCAGATCGACTACGCCCAGGGGCAGTACGCGCAGGCGGAAAGCCAGGCACGCCTCGCCGTCACCGGCCTGGAAGCGATGGATCGGTACTGGAGCCTGCGCGCCGATGCCTGGCTCCTGCTGATACGCGCCCTGCGATCGGCGGATCCCGCTCGCGCCGCGCAGGAAGCCGATGCGTTCGTTCGCTGGGCGTCGGCACCCGGGGCACCTGAGGGCCTGCCCCTGGTCGCGCTGGTGCAGGCCGAACAGGCGGCCGGCGATCCGCGCGACCCGTCCGCCGCCTACCGGCACTACGAAGAGGCGATGACCAAGGCCGACGCGCTCGGCATACCGTCGGCGATCGCCGAAGTCGCACAGTCCTACGGCAGCTTCCTGATCGCCCGCGGCGACCTGCAGCGGGCGAGCACGATCATCGGGAAGACCGCCCGCTGGGCAGCCGGCGACTACGGCTGCGCCGTGCTGCAGGCGCAGCTCTACCAGGCGCTCGGCGACGAAGGCGAGGCCCTGCGGGAAGCGCGCGCCTGGGCAGTGGATCTCGCCGGCGAGCGGCCCCTGCCGGCGGCCCTGCGCGAGCCGGCCCCAGCCGCGGCGACCGCGCAGGCGACGGACGTGCTGCGCCGCCCGTAGGACCGCCTCCACCGCGCCGGACCGATCCGCACCCTCGCCCGCCGGTGACCGGCCCATGCCGTGCCGGATCAAGCCCTGCCGGACGACTCCGGTCCCATCCGTAAGCGGTCTGGCATCGATCCGGCATCGAAACGGAAGGCCGCGGGCGCCTCGCCGACCTGTCATCCCCGCCCGGGCCGTTCGACAATTTTTTGCGCTCGGTACACCGCGCACATAACCAGAACGACTGCATCGAGGAGAGGGTCCACCATGTTCGATCACCGCCTGTCCGCCGCCCGCGACGCCTGTCCGCTTCGACCGGAAGTGCCGCGTCTCCGACTCAAGTCCCTGCCGCTGTACGTGGCCGGCGCCCTGCTGGTGGCCGGCAGCCTGCCGGCGCGGGCCCACGGCGTGTTGCCGGACGGCGCCGGCTGCGGACCGCTGCACGGCCTCGCGGTACGGACCGCCGCTTGCGACCACCTGCCTGCGGACCTGGCGACGGTCGTCGATCGCGTCATGGCGCGGACCGCCCCGGCCGGCTTCCGGCCGGCCGGCCAGCCGCCACGGCGCCACCCGCTGCCGCCGGCGCGCGGTGCGGCCGTCGTGCCGGTCACCACCTGTGCCGATGCCGGTCCCGGATCGCTGCGCGCGGCGATCGATACGGCGGTCAGCGGCGATGCCATCGACCTGACCAAGCTGGCCTGCAGCGTCATCACGCTGACGACCGGCACCCTGGTCGCCGAGGTGGAGGAACTGACGATCAACGGGCCGGGCGCCGACCGGCTGGCGATTTCCGGCAACGACGCGGCGACCGTGCTGGTCCACGCCGGCGGCGAGGAGGTCCCCGGCATGCTGTCCTTGAACGGCGTGTCGATCGTCAACGGCCGCAACCAGTACGGCACCATGGGCGGCTGCGTCTTCGCGTACGGCGATCTGGTCCTCACCGATGCCACCATCGACAGCTGCCACGCGCAGCGCGTCGCCGGCGCCCTGGTGCGCGGCGACCTGACGATGACCGGCAGCCGCATCACCCGCACGACGTCGGCCACCACCAACTACCTGACCTTCGGCGGCGGTGCGCTGGTCTACGGCGGCGCCACGATCATCGACAGCACGATCTCGGGCAACCACCTGGCGACCAGCTCGACCATCGGCGGCGCGATGGCGGCGGGCCTGCGCGTCCAGGGCGGCGACCTGACCGTGATCCGCAGCGAGTTCTCGGACAACACCGTCGAGGGCCGGGCCGTCGTGGCCGGCGCCGGCATCTGGACCCATTCGGGCAATGTCCTGATCGTCGACAGCCTGATCCGGGGCAATATCCTTTCGCCTCTTCCCGACAGCCTGGTGCCGCAGATCCGGGTCGGTGCCGGCATCGCGGTCCACGACGGCGACCTCACCGTCATCGGCTCGACCATCCGCAACAACGTCGCCAACAGCGCGTTCAACGGCGGCATCCACATCCAGCAGCTCTATGACACCACGCGGATCCCGAGCGTGTATGTCGGCAACAGCACGCTCTCGATGAACTTCGCGACCTGGGGCGCCGGCGGCCTCGGCTCGTGGCAGACCCATGGGTTCACGCTGCGCAACAGCACGGTGTTCGGAAACAGGGTCGCGGAGGCGTTCGAGAACTTCGGCTCGACCGGCTTCCTGCTCGAAGGCAGCGGCGGCGTCTGGCACCAATCCGACGAAGCCGTCACGAGGACGATCGACGTGGCGAGCAGCATCCTCTATGGCAATTCGCGCAACGACACCGGCGCCCGCGCCGACCTCGGCGTCCTCAGCGACTGGGGCACCGGCCACGTCGACACCATCGCCGTCACCGGCGGGCACAACCTGATCGGTGCGGCGAGCGCCGCCGTCCTGGTGCCGGCCGATACGCTCGACGCCGATCCGCTGCTGCAGCCGCTCGCCGACAACGGCGGGCCCACACCGACCCACGCACTCGCCGACAGCAGCCCGGCGATCGATGCGGGCGACGCGGGCAGCTTCGATTTCGACCAGCGCGGGCCGGCGTTCCCGCGCACGGCCGGCGCGGCCACCGACATCGGCGCGATCGAATGGGTACCGGGCGTACCGGCCGACCGGATCTTTGCGCACGATTTCGAGCCGGCCGGCCCGAACTGACGTGCCGATCCGGCCTTCCGGGCAGCCCGACTCGGCGGGCTGCCCGGCGGCAGCGGTGCCAACACGTTCACGGGACTTCGAACCTGCCGGACGACGAAGCGACACGCTGGGAAACAGCATTCCCGCACAGGTCGCAACCCGCGAGCGCGCGTCAGGGAAGCCAGCAAGGCCGCCAGCCAGGTGCCGCTCTCATGAGCGCTCGTCGTCGGGCGACCGGCCGGGCTCGGCAAGCACGCCTAACGATGTGGCAGCGCCACTCCCCGATGTGAAGAGGTGGCGGGCACACCGGCGCTTCATCGATCGTCTTCTCGGCGCGACGAAAGACCGAACGGCACGCCTACGGCATCCTCGTCGTAGATGCTGATGTACAGATACCGTGGCTCGGCATGGCCGTCGATCCGCAGCTCGAACTTGTCGAGCATCGCCCAACCGTCGAACCCGTTTTCGCTTTCGATGGGACAGCACGAACCCAGGCGCTCGTACGCGATCGGCTCGCCGCCAGGTCCCCTCAGGGAGTTCAGGAACAGCCGTTCGCGCTGCGGTCCCTCCCCTTCGCCCACGCCGCCCAGCTTGATCGGATTTTTCGCCGTATAGCCATAGCTGGCATCGGTCGTAGCCAAACCGAGCGAAACAAAAGGCTGGTCGCTGTCGCTGCGGCCGTTCGGCGTACCCTTGCCATCCTGTCTGATTACGCCGAAAACCTCCGGATCGAGGTCTCGCCGAGCGGGGAAATCGGACGCACAGCCGGACACGAGAACGGCCACCGCCATGGCACCCACTCGCATGACGCGGCCGGGGGCCATCGAGCGGTCAGGCATTTTTCTCGGCCCACTGTGCCCGTGCCTGGTTGAGGCTCGGCGCATTGGCGCCGCCGGCCAGGTCCGGATCCTGCGATTGGGCCGGATCGTCCTCCCAGTCGCAGACCGGGCAGATCTCGTAGGCGCCCACGGCAGTGAGGCGGCGCTCGCCGCAACACGGGCAGGGAAAGTGGATGTACCGCACGTTGTCCGTCACGCGTCGCTCCAATGGTCCGTACCGCCGCGCAGATCGGGGCGTGCCTACGCCGTCGCGAGCCTGCGCCATCGGAGCATGGCATCGCATACCGTCGGGCGCAATTGCAGCGTGGCGGCATGCATGCGGATACGAGATCCGGCCCGCTACCGTCCGTCGCCACGATCGAGCCGGACGTGCTCGATGGCCTGCACGGCGTCGCGCATGTCGGAGGCGGGCGCCGATACGGCATCTTGCGTATGAAACTGAAGAATCGTCGTTCCGATGATGACGACGTACATGACACCGTGGACATCGATGCCATGGGCCCGTCCCGACCACGTTGCCTTCGCTGCAGGAAGCCCGTCGAGCGTCGTTGCTTCCGGGGAGGTCTGGGTGTAGGCCTCTCGGCTGCGTGCGATGCCTTCCAGGAACTGGAGTAGATACCGTGCCGTCGCAGCCTCCCGCCTGGACTCGGGAAGTCCGCGCAACCGCTCCCCGACGTCGTACGTGGATACCTGCAGGAGCGTCCTGACCTGACCGACCGGCCGGTCCTTGAGGTAGGCCAGTACCTGCCCCCCGCTCTCCAGTGAACGTCGGATCGGTCCATCGAACCCTTCGGGTGCCATCACCACGAACAACGCCTCGTCGTCAGACGCCGACGTTGCAGGAGGCGCGCCCGTGAGCAGCGCCGCGAGCACGATGAAACAGGTGAAACTCCTGTACATGGCGCACCTTTGCCGACGTGAGCGGTCAGTGTAGCCGCGAGGTGGTTCCTGGACCGACCATGCCCGGCTGGCGGGCGTTGCCTGGATCGGCCGGCGTGCCGCCTGCCTCCGGCGCCCCACTCGCCCGGACCGCCGCCGGCACGGCTAGAGCGGTTCGCCGAGATAAAGCGTATGGCCCTGGTCGTCGTGCAGCACGATCTCGCGCGTTCCCCACGGCGTCTCGTGGACGTCCTTCACGAGGGCCACACCCCGGGCCTTCAAGTCCGACGCGGCGGCGATCACGCCGCGCATCTCAAGGTACAGGTGGAAGTGCCCTTCCTCGTCCACGTAGGCGATGGACGGATCCTGCGCGTCGACCTGCTTGAGGTGGAACACCTGGTTTCCCGCACGGATGCCGGCATAGAAGTCCTCGTACCGGAAGGCGACGGTGAAGCCGAGTATCTCGGTGTAGAACCGGATCGATGCGGGCAGATCGGTCGTGCGCAGCTGGGCGACGATGCCGGAAATGACCATGGGTGTCCTCTTGGGCGGCCGGCGCGGCGTGTGCCGCACGCCGAAACGATAACGAAAGTCCCCATGCGGCGCAGCGGTCGATCCGGATGGCCGCGCCACTCCGCAGCACGGCCTCGGCCCGACTGCCCGAGATGGGACGTCGGCCCATCCAACATCCGGCAAGGCCACGCGGCGGCCAGCATGTTGAACGAGACTAGGGCGTGTCATCAATCCCTCGGTAGGCCGCGCCGTTCTTGCGTGCGTCCGGGACAAGGAAGAGGGAGGAAGTGGACGTCGGTCCACGCCCGAGCGATGACGCAGTCCCGGGCGCACGC